>ERZ773063.191-NODE-191-length-42051-cov-4.189756_pt1 | contig 42051 bp, 37 predicted proteins | sample MGYA00580625_ERZ773063 | MGnify/ENA primary metagenome ERZ773063 (study PRJEB29015, sample SAMEA2738022) | human oral metagenome | biome: human oral; feature: human-associated habitat; material: dental | place: China | collected 2042 ... | reverse complement strand
TTATATGTTTGAATTAGAAGATAAAAAATAAAATAAAAATAGGAGAAAAAATTATGCAGAAAATTATGTTTAATGACAAGTATGGGCTGACGGATTTGGTGCTGTCGGGTAAGAAGACGCAGACAAGGAGAATCATAAAGCCGCAAGACGAACGTCTTGACTATTTGAGAGGTTGGAATTTAGATTGGGGTTTTGCCGAGTTCGGCAGAGCAGGCGAAGAACCTTTGTTGAGAATACTTCCGCACTATTACGTCGGCGAGGAGGTAGCAGTGGCACAGAGCTATTGGAATGTTATGGTATCTCTTGATGAGTATCTACGGGAGGAGTTTTTCAATACACTTAAAAAGGAGCTTTGTGAAGACCCTATAAAAATGACAGGATGGACTAATAAGATGTTCGTAAAACCGGACTTAATGCCTCACCGTATAAGGATAAAGCAGATAAGGTTAGAGAGATTACAAGATATAAGTGATGATGACTGTATGAGAGAGGGAATAATAGAACATATTGCTGAGATAATGCCTAATTACCCGCCTTATACTCAGTATTGTTGTGGTATTAGTGAGGTATATTGTGATACTCCACGCCAAGCCTTTGTATCACTTATCGACAATATTAACGGCAAAGGCACTTGGGAGAGCAATCCGTATGTGTGGGTGTATGATTTTGAATTGGTTAAATAGTAAAATCAATATCTTAAAAAAGTAAAATAATATGAAACAAGCAATTAAAATTGAGATTGAAGTGCCCGACGGGTACAAGGCGGTGTATGATAAGGAAACACAAAAGGTTGAAATAGTAAAGATTGGGTTGCCTAAAACGTGGGAAGAGTTTTGCGGGGATAATCCAATTAAAAAGAATGAATATTTTATTGATGGGTATGGTGAAATAATCTATGCTGCCGAAAAACATAGAGCTACAAATCTTAAAAATCTCTTGCCTAACAAAGAGACTGCCGAAGCTTTCCTCGCCTTGATGCAGCTGATACAGTTGAGAGATTGCTATCGACAGGGGTGGAAACCTAATTGGAAGGAAAAAACAGTTAAGCAAAATATTATTTGTTTTGAAGGAGTTCTTGGCACAGATTGGAGTGTTAATGTACAATATGTACTATCTTTTCAATCCAAAGAAATAAGAAATGAATTCTTGAAAAATTTTAAAGACCTAATCGAACAAGCAAAGGAGTTGATATAATTATGAAAGAGATAGAGGTAAAAAAACATAGAGAGATGATTGTCGTCGTGTCTGCTTTGGTAGACGAAAAAGATGAGACGCAAATTCGTATAGAGGCAAAAGTTTTTGCCAATGAACCATATTCCTATTTGGCGGATAGTGTTGCAGCCGTTATGATAGAAATAGGCGAAAATACCCGTAAGAATGTAAAAGAGGAGGAGGCAAAAAACAATGAGACAGATAAAGTTTAGAGGATGGAATGAGAAGAATAATATGTGGTTATACGGAGACTATGTAACAGGGGTGTATATTGACCCTGAATATAATAGTCCTTCTGTATCGCACTTTATAAGCACAAAAGAAGGAGATGACCCCAAAAATCCTGCAACTCTTTTTCAGGGGGATTACAATGTAAGAGTATTAGAAGTTGAAGAGGACACAATTGGACAATTCACGGGGCTGAAAGATAAGAATGGTATAGAGATATATGAGTACGATATAATCGGCTACAAAGCACACGAGGGTTATTTTCTCGAAAGCTTTCGTGCTCCAGTATTATTTGAAAATGGAACATTTGGGTATAAACGTGAGGATAGTAAGCTAGGCGGTATCGGAGTGTTTGAGCCTTTCTGCGTGCACGATTGCCTACAAGAGGATTTTCTCGACTATGTAGAGGTGCTTGGCAATGCGTTCGGGAGAGAAAATTTGTAAAACCTTTTTTAGATGTAAAAATGAATAAACAAGATAATATAAAGAGACAACTTTATAGGGAGTTAAGGGGTGTATTGTCGGCGTACATTCAGATGTTCGAAGATAAGCACGAGGTAGATATGCAATTTTCTGTTGATGATGAATTAATTGGGGAACTTTGTTTTGGCGATGCATACTTTTTCCATATTGCTGATGTGGTGTACGATATAGACCACGACCTGCCGAAAGGGCTGATATTGCAGTGGGCAGAAGACAGTATTTATGAGAGCAAGAACCCTACACGCCAGACGATAAACCTACATTCCTACGCCAAAGGACTGCGGTTCGAGGACTTGCAAAAAAACAAGCGTTGCAACTCACAGATTAGAAGCAAAAAGCTTTGTACCTCAAAAAAGGCAAAATGTGAAACACAAAAAAGAAGGAGAAAAAAGTAATGAAGAAGTATGATGTAGTGATAGGCATAGACCCCGATGTAGACAAGTCGGGGGTTGCCTTTCTGATGGTTGAAGCTAGAATTATAGAGCTTGAGAGTCTTACCTTTGCTGATTTGCTTGATTATCTGCGAGAAACAAGAGATTGGCTCACAAAAGAGGGCAGGTTGTTTGCTGTGGTAGTTGAGGCTGGTTGGTTGAACAAGGCACATTGGCACGTGGGTAGAGGTGGCAGTGCGGCACGCTCGGCTGCAATCGGTAACCATACGGGACGCAACCACGAGGTAGGACGTAAGATAGTAGAGATGTGCCGACATTACGGCATAGAGGTGGTGGAACAGCCGCCGCTGCGTAAGATGTGGAAAGGCAGAGACGGCAAGATAACACACGAGGAGCTGCAACACTTAGCCATTATAACGGACAAGACCAATCATATAACGAACAAGACCAATCAAGAGGTAAGAGACGCAGCTCTGATAGCTTGGGAATATGCGGGGCTGCCGATACGAATTAAAAATTAAAAATTACGAGATATGAATAAGAAAATAGATTTAGGCATACGCAGTATCAGGCGGTCGTGGGCAGCGGTATGCAAGGTTACAGGTATAATTGTGGTAAGTGAGGAGGCAACAGGTAGCAGGAAGCGTGATTATGTCTTCGCACGTATGTTGTTCGCTTGGCAGTGTAACAGGCTCGGGGTGTCGAAGACCAGAATAGCGGAACTACTACACACGTCGACACAGAGCGTAGCTCGTTACTTGCGTAAATTCGATGATGAATGTAAGTATAATGTGGCTTTCAAAGCATTAGCGGACGAGGTAGAGAAGGAGATGGAACGGTATAGGGATAGCAACAGGAGGAAGAAAGATTATATCAATAGGTGGGAAAAGGCACAGGAGGCAAGCAAATGAAATTCACTATAAGAGGACAGGAAGATAAACAGGCGGTGCTATCGTACTTGAAGAAGCTACCGACGGATAAGCCGTATTTTGCCGAGATAAAGCAGATACGGCAACGTCGCACAATAGACCAAAACAGCCTCTATTGGCTATGGCTCAAATGTTTGCAAGACGAGACGGGAGAAGACAAGGACAGGCTACACGAGTACTTTAAGGCGAGGTATTTGGGCGTTAGCACTGTGGAGGTTTTCGGGGTAGACGTACAGATGTCGGCAAGCACGACGAAGCTCGACACGAAAGAGATGACGCACTACCTCGACCGTATACAGCAGTTTGCCCTTGCGGACTTGGGAATTGCACTGCCGAACCCGTCGGACTTGTATTGGGAACAGTTCTACGAGAAATATAAGGGGTGGATTTGAAAAGAAGCCAAATTCTTACGCAAAACGCCTAAAATGATGTAGAAAACGCCTAAAATAACGGGAGGCACATAAAACGCCCAAGTATTCAGAATAATATGGATATTTTTGGGCGTTTACTTTTAAAAAAAATAGGAGATATAAGTATGCCAATACCAATAATATTAGGGGCTATTGCGGCAGCAGGAGCGATAACAAGTGCAGTACTAACTGCAAGAGCAAATAAAAAACACCGAGATGCTCTCGATAAGGAGGCAAATAGACAGAAGCAGTTTTATGAGGGGCAGCTGAACGAGAACCCTCTCGACCAATTTCACAATAGGGCATTGATAGGGGAAATGCGTCGTGCGGCAAATGCTCGTATAGAGCAGGAGCGAGCGAGACGTAAGATAACAGGTGAGTTGGACACTACCAATATGATGAAAGACCAGAACGCACAAGCTATGCAGAATATGTATAGCCGTATAGCAACTAATGCCTCATTGCGTAGAGATGGTATATTGAACGCATACGAGAGAAGTAGACAGGGAATATATGCTCAGCAGGCAGATTTGCAGCGAGCGGAGATGCAAAACTATGCCAATCTTGCGAGTAATATAGGTAATGCCGCCGCTACGGCTATGGGTGGATATTCGGGCAAAGGGATTGGTATCGGTGGAGGGAGCAAAGCACCCAAGATAAATATCGGTACACAAAACGTAGATACACCTGCATATAACAGCGGAGATATACAGGACATAAATAATCCAAATAAGAATACATATATAGCCTAACATTACGACAATGATACTTGATATTGACAATAAGAAAAATGTTGTAGGGACGAAAGAATATCCTGACAACTATCACGACTATAAGGACGAGGAGAATTATAACGCCGATAAAGAGCCGTCGACACTGGAAGAGTGGGAAGCTATGCAAGGCGACGAGCAGCAGCCTATCGGAAATGTATCTGAGAGAGGCGATAGTCAGTTGCAAAGTACAAGACAAGACAATACCTATAAACGTACAAATACACTGCCTCCAAGTACAGAGGCAGCAGATACGTATTGGCAGTGGGCAAAAGATAGGGATAAGGAGATACGACGTAACAATCCCAGAGATTACAAGACAATAGCGGATTACTATTTGCGGAATAATCCTCAGCCTACTTTACCCGAAGATGATATAAAAGCGGAGAGACGGCGAGCTAACTTTGCAATGCTCAGCGAGGCATTGCATTTATTGGTAGATATAGGTAGTGCAGTCGGTGGTGGTAATGTGTATAAAAGAGAGCCACACGCCCTACGGGCAGTATTGGATAGTAAAGGTAGGCGTGAGGCGTTGATGGATAGTTATCGGAGAAACCTATCGAGGTGGCAAGAAGCATACGCTAAGGTTGTAGGCGATGCAAGCCAAGAAGATAGAGACCGTACTATTGATATATTCAGGACTATATACCCTGCATATACAAGTCTGGATAAGGAGATGTACAGGCAGGAGGGCAGCTCAAGGTTAGAAGATAAAAAGCACGGCAATAGAGTTACGGAAGAAAGCAACAAGCAAAAAAATAGAGAAGATTTAGCTGATAGAATAGGAAGATGGAAAGTAAAGGCTGCCACAGTAGGCAAGCAAGAGAAAACAGTACCTTGGATAGACCCTATAACAGGTAGTGTCGAAATGTTACCCGAATCTGCAGCCAACAGATTTGATAAGACTTATGCAGATTTAAGGATGAAGAATGCAAATCTTCCGAGTGAAACGGTCGACAAGAGGTCAGGAAAAACCATAAAGCCTACTGATGCACAAAATAAGCAGGCAATCTCTCGAGCAGGGGAAGACCCAAGGACAAAATCTATTAAGCAAACAATAATAGATAATCTCAAGAACAAGACTAATTACGTAAACCTCAATAATCCGAAAGCGAGTACACAAGGAGGGAATAATCAAGGAAAGAAACCCAAGAAACCATTTTAATAACAAAGACAGTAGTAAATAATCATATATGGGCGACATAAAGAAATTATACAAATACCTTCAATCGAGGAAGGTACAGGGACTTGGCAGTGAAGATGAGTTTAAGGATGGTTTTCTGAATGATAGTGCTTTTTCAAAGAGGGTTTACGATTATGTGAAGCCTCTGTTCTCTGATATAGAGGACACGCACAAGGCGTTTGTTGATGGTTTTAGAGAGCCAAAGAATAACACAGCCTATGCTACACCTGTGCCTTACGATAAGAAAAAGTATTATGGTATAGGAGAGGATTATCCCGATTGGGTTGATAAGCAAAAGCAGTATTTCGGTAATCCACCTAAAGATATAGATGAGGCTGCCGTAGGGATAAAGAAAGCGAACAATATGGAACTAACGCCTCAGGAGAAGAGTCGTGAGCGTCGGGCTAAGGTGACAGAGCACGTAAACGCCAATATAGGCGTTGAACGGTATAATGCGTATAAAGAGGCAGAGGCACAATATCGGGCTGCGATAACTTCACGTTTGGACGCAGATATAGAGAGGGCAAAAGCAGATAAGAGAGCAAAAGAAGAAGAGATAAACAAAACCATACCGCAAGGCTCTCGTGCTTTGGCGTTGTTTCCACAGGCAAAGATGGCTGTGCAGTGGACAATACCCGCCTATACATTGGATGTATTGGAAGATACGAAAGAGTTGCTCGAAGCTCCGACGAAAGGTAGCAATTGGGCGGGCAGTATGTGGGCAGGATTTAGGGATAATGCCGATATAAAAAGTTTCTTAAGTCTCGGTATGAGTACCTTTGCCAAGACGGGTAAGGTATATGATATATGCAGCCGATACACAAATGGAGAGAAATTGACCGATGAGGAGACTAATCTATTGGAGGCTCTTGCGATGAATACGGCAGTAGCAGGACTACGAGCAGGCGACATTAGCGGTTGGTATCGGTCTGGGGAAGTGACCGGTGATATGGTAGAAATAATGGGACAATTTTTACTTACGGGAGGTATTGGCACAGGTGCGTCGAAGGTAGTATCGAAAGCTATAGGGAAGACGATGCAGAAGATACTACCGAAATTGGTATCGAAGATGGGAGCAAAAGGTGCAGTGGGTACTGTACTTCGTGGAGCTAAGTTTGCGGGTAAAGGAGCGGTCGATGTAGTGGCAGGCGGAGCTGCTCAGTCGATATATATGCCGAGTACATATAGTGGCTATTGGGAGAAAAAGTCGGGTACGGTAACACACGGAGATAAAGATGGTGAGTATAATATAGAGCCTTCGAAAATAAATGATTTGCAGGCGATGTTGAGCTCGATGGCTGAGACAGGAACAGAGCGTCTTGGAGGAGCATTTGTGGGAGCGGGCAGTAAGATATTGAAGAATATAGTGCCGAAGAGTTGGGCTAAACTATCGACCAAAGGAGCGATAGGTGCATTAATAAAGGCAGGAGGTACTGCCAATAAATATATGGCGAAAGCAGGAGTAAACAGTACTATGGGCGAACTTAGCGAGGAGTTTGCAGGAGCTGCTTTCGATAAAGCTATCGGAGCGAGTAGCGACGAAGAGTGGAAAGCTTTTTGGAGCAAAGACAATATGCTGCAGATGATAGGCGGATTTGCTCCGATGAGTATGTTTGGTCTTGGTATGAATGGGGCTACGATAGCGAACAAAAGAGTATCTGCTCTGAGGTCTAAGCGTCGTTTTGTAAATTTCACCAGAGATATAGGTAGCAAGAACGGAGTAGATATGGCAGAAGAGATTATCAGTACTCCAATAGAGGACTTGGGTAAAAAAATGCACAAATATACTCAAGAGATAGGCGGATATACGAATGGCGAACTTAACGATAATGGAATAGAATTTAATAGACTTGCAGCCGAGGTACTGAGAAGTAGTACGGAAAGAGATATTGCCAATGAATGGGATAGCTATATACAAGAGCAAGAGGCAGAAGACAATGTGAATACAGTATCAAAAAGAACAATAGATGATACGGTAGATGATAGAGTAGATGATACGGAGCAAACGATACCACAAGTACAGCAAGGCGACGAAGTGGAATATGATAATGCACGATGGATAGTAGGTGATGTAGCCGAAGAGGATGGCGAATATACGTTTGGAGATGAAAGCATACCGCTGAAAAAGGGCAACGTCTTGATGTTTGAGGCAGACGGAAACGGAATACGAATACTTGAAAGCACTGCCGACTTATACGCTGAGGACAAAGACAATGGTATAGAAAGTAGAAGGCAGGAAATATATGAGAAGTATCGCCCTGTGATGAATGTAGACACAGGTAATATAATACAGCTGAGTAGCACCGCTGATAATGATAATATTGCGTACGTGGTAAAGGGAAGAGTAGTGTATGATGAAGAGGGCAATATAGACTATGACAAGAGCGATGACACAATATATTACAAAGTATATGATAAGGATGGCAACGAAGTAGACGGAGGTACTCCGAGACCGTTACATTTGAAAACACATCGGACAGAGTTTGGTAAGGTGCTGAGCGATACACCTATCGAGGAGTATGTAGACAATGAGTTATATCCACAAGACGAGACCGAACAAAGTAGTGCTACGGGAAGTGTAAGTACAGATGAATATCAGGAAGTTACGGACGAAAACGGTTTACCTTTTGTTAAGACGAGCAACGGTGTAACAGACTTCGGATATATCCCCGAAGACACAGGACTTACGCCCGCTCCGATAAGATTAAGTATAGGAGATGAGCTTACGGGGTTGCAACACATAGTAGATAGACACGGAGAACAGATAGCAAAAGCAGGTTTTGACAATGTGGTGGACTTCGTAGAGTATGTGGCGAGCAATTACGACACTATAACCGAAGGTGTAGATACATCAGGAGAACCTAATGGTACATATCTGTTGCAAGCGAAGGACAAACACAACAATACACTATACGTAGAACTGTCTAATGACGGCAGTTATTGGAATATCAATAGCGGTGGAGTGTTCAGAAAAGGGTATGGAGAAAAAAATAAAGTAGTATGGTCTGCCTCCGAAGTGCAGAGAGGGTTAAAATCGGCTACCCCCGATACTTTGCGGTCGCAAGATGAAGCCGATAATCAAGGTGACCCAAACAGAACTGTATCCGATACTACTTCTACCGACAAAGGTACAACAAATAATTTGAACAGACAAGAAGAATTTTATAATTCTTTACCGAGAAACAAGAAGGGCGAGATAGACGAGAGCCTAATGAGTGCGGAACAGAAGATAAGATACGCACAAGCGGAGTTTGGAGAAGATTTGGACTTGGTGAAGGACTATATAACAGAGCAATCTAAGGCACTGAGCGAAAAGATAGCGAAGCTGACGAATAAGACGGGTAAGAGTGTGGCAGAATACAAAGAGCTTGCAGCCTTGAAAGCTGACAAAAATGTCTTTGTCGACTACTTACATTCCCTCAGAGATATGCAAGAAGACTCTATGCCGAGACAGACTGTAGAGGCGGCAGCGGCTAAACGTGAGGAGTCTCGACGTGAAGAGCAGGCACAACGAGAACAAATGGTACGAGAGAAAGAGGAGCGAGAGGGAGTACCCGATTTCTTGCAAGATACGCCAGAAGATGCTCGTCTAAGAGGTTTCAGGTTGCGTACAGGCGAACGTATAGACAGGCAAGAACCTATCGAGGTGAGCAAATATAATACGGCACGTCGTAAGTTTACCAATGATACGGGAGCGGTTGAAGAAGGTCGACCGACAGTGAAACGTACTATAATAGACAATGCGGAGACGAGATTGCAGCCATCGCATAGGGGAGGACGGGCAAATATATATCACTTTATCACAGAAGCACAGCCAAAAGAACGCACCGACAAAGCAAGCAGAGTATCGGCAGCACAGATAGCGGCAAACATAAACCCCGAAGAGATAACGGGCGGCATAACTGCATATAATGGTAGCCCGATAGCCAATAACAGACTAGAGGTGATACAGGGAAATAATAGAGCCGAAGCATTACGCCTGATGTACGAAGAGTATCCGCAGTCTGCAGAGACGTACAAGCAATATCTGGCGGACAATGCAGAGAATTATGGTATGTCGGCAGATGAGGTACGGACGATGAAAGAGCCTATTGCTGTGGATATATACGAAGGTACGGACGGCAACGCCATACTACTCGGACAATATACACAGCAGGACGTAGAGAGCGGTGGTGTGCACAGGATAAACCCGAGCGGAGTAGTAAAGCACCTGAAATCGCACAATATGCTCGACAGGTTTATAACGGGACTACTCAAAGGGGTAGACGAGGAGAACACGGTATCGGACGTTATATCGGCAAATCTGAGAGATGTATTGCCTATCTTGGACAAGACGGGAGCTATATCGATGACGCAACGGCAGGGCTTCTTTGATGAGAGAGGCGATGTAACGAGCGGAGCTATTGATGACTTCAAGGGTATACTAACAAGCCTTATAACAGAGGGAGGGTATGCCAATATCAATAGCGACTTTTTGAATTTGCCTGATAGCGCGAAGACAGCACTATATTTACAGACATACCGAGCTATACTCAATCAAGAGTACGGGCGACAGATACTTGGCGAGATACAAGATAGTATTTTACTATATACATTGGTATTCGGTAAGAATAATAAGGGCAAGGTCGGAGCAGATGAAGCACGCAGGGAAGTGATGAGTTGGCTGATGACAGCACAACCCGATTTCAATACGCTGAATGAAGACGGCACATACCCATTAGTGGATATGCGGAAGAAATTCAGTAATTTTGCTGCGGAACTTGCTATACTGTATAAGTCGACCAACTTACGTTCGTCGAAAGATAAAGGAAGAGGACTGTATAATATATGGGATGACTTTTATAATTTATTGGAAGGTAAGGGGGACTTGTTTACAGCAGGTGAGAAAAAGAGTTTACAAGAAAGTATTAACGAAAATTTCAATATAGATTATGTACCCATTAGACAGAATGAGCGCAATACTTTGGGCAGCAGAGGTGAAGCGAGCCGAGCAGGGCGACGAGGCAGCGAAAGCGAACTTAGCATCGGAGAACAATCTGAGGCAGGAACAGCAGCAGCCGACGATAGAGGAAGAGCTGAAGCAGATATTGCAGAAGCGGTAAAAGATATAGATGTCGAGCCGACCGAAGCACAGAAGAAAGCCGGTAACTACAAAAAAGGACACGTAAAAATACAGGGTTTTGATATAACGATAGAAAACCCTAAGGGTGCTATACGCAGAGGAGTAGACGATAATGGCAAGGCGTGGAGCACCGAAATGAAAAACCACTATGGATATTTCAAAAATACAGAGGGCAAAGATGGCGACCATATAGATGTATTTATTGGGGATAATCCTAATAGCAAAAGAATATTTGTAGTAGACCAAGTAAACCCGAAGACAAAAGAGTTTGACGAAAGTAAAGTTATGCTTGGTTTCGATACGGAAGACGAAGCCAAAAAAGCGTACCTTTCGAACTACTCAAAAGACTGGAAAGGGTTTAAGGATATTACGTATGTAGATATAGAAACATTCAGAGATTGGCTATATGACGGGGCAAAACAACGCAAACCGTTCGGAGAGTATAGTAATATCCGTTTCCGTTCTATAAAGGATATAAACGACCGCTTTAACGAGGAGCTGCAACAGCAGATAGACGGTACACTACCGAAGGGGCACGTGTATAGTTTGGGTATGCCTAACGATATACTGAGAAGTGCGGGTTTACCTAATCTGCCTATTGAGATGAGTGCGGAGATGCTGAAAAATAAATCTTCGGCAAAATATAGACAACACCACCCATTTGATATAAGTAGTATAAAAGACCTACCGAGAGCAATACAAAACCCGATAGCCGTATTCAATAATCCAAACAATGATGGAAAAGTGTTACTTACGGAACTCCAATACAATGGAGTAAATCATATTGTAGCGATAAAGGTAAGGTCTGAGCGAAAATCGAATAATATAGAGATAGATGTTAATTCAGTTTCTACAATTTTTCCAAAAGACAGAATAGAGAAAATCGTTGAATGGTTGCTCGACAAAGAAAATCAGGGCAGAAAAGCATATCTTAATAAAGAAAAAGTCCTTACGTGGTTATCCGATAACGAGACCATTACTCGTTCAAAGGGATACAACACAAAGGACATTGCAAAGGTAATAAAAGATTTCGATAATCCGACGCTTTCGGAAGAAAAAAACGAGGAGACACGGTTGAAAGCCTCGAAACGTAAGGCACGAGGAGCGACGACAGAGAAGCTCGAAGAGTTGGTAACGTTGCTAAAAAAGACAGGCTTTGCCGACGTAAAGACGGGGGAGGACTTTTATAATGCTTTGGCAGAGATAGGAGGTAGCGAACATTATTTGCGTCCGAACGGCACGGTACTTGGTTTTGTAAAGGGCAACACCATATACCTCAATCCTGATGAGGTAAGTCTGAACACGCCTATACACGAGTTTGGGCACTTGTGGGTAAGTCAGGTGAAGGAGCATTTTCCTGATTTGTGGGCGAAAGGTAAAGAGTTGTTTCTCGAAAGCGACTATTTGAGAAAGGTACAGGCAGACGAGAACTATCGACACTTAGACCTCGACGGGCAGATAGACGAAGCAATGGCAAGGGCTATAGGCGATAGAGGGGAGCAGGAGCTCGACAAGACGTTGCTCGAGAAAATACTCGACTGGATAGCAGAGGTATGGGACAAGATAGGTGGAGTGTTTGGAATAGACAATCTTACGTCGGAGCAGATAAGCAACCTTACACTGCAAGACTTCACTGATATGGCTACAAGCGAGCTATTGAGTGGGCAGAACCTTACGGAGCGAGTGAATGGCAACAGAGGAGGAGCTACCCGCTACAACACGAAAGCAAAGCAAGAAAAAGAAGAAATAGCCAAGCGAGACGAAATATACCTCGAAGCATTACAGCGAGGCGATATGGAGACTGCTATACGAATGGTAAACGAAGCTGCGGCACAAAACGGATATACGCCTAATTCAGAATATCAAGGGACATCGGCATTCAATGGCAAAGCTCCTTACGGTAACGGCTACTTTCTTACAAAAGAAGAACGCAAAGAAGCATTTGAGAACGATGAGTTTGAGGGCGACACCAATTTAGATGACTATATCAATAGCGGTATCGACCCTATGAACTTAGATTTACTTACAAACGATAATAATTATCGTCATTCTGACGATGCAAGAAAGGAAGCTATCGAAAATCTTAGAAACGTTATCCGAAATAAACGCCAAACCATAACAATGTACCGCAGCGTACCGTCTTCTGTAAAAGAGGGCAGTTTTCGTAATGGCGATTGGGTAACACCAAGTCGTGCCTATGCAGTAGAAAACGCACGTATACACGGCTGGGGCAACAAATATCGAATCATAGAGCAGGAAGTACCTATCAGCGATGTTTGGTTTGACGGCAACGACATAGCAGAGTTTGGATACGGTAGCGAAAGCGATTACATAAACAATAAAGACTATCTTTATGGCAACACAAAGAACAATCGTAAACTACCCGATGTAGTAACTTACGATGACAAAGGGAATATCGTACCGCTTAGCAAGCGATTCAACAAAGCAAAAAGCGACCCACGCTACAACACTGCCGAGGAGACCGCCGATATAAAGGCTAAGGCTATATCGGACGGTACATTTATGAAAGCCCCTAACGGTAAACCTACGAACTTGAACGAGCGGCAGTGGTTGCAAGTAAGGACGAAGGCGTTTAAAAAGTGGTTCGGAGACTGGGAGAAGACGGCACGTATAGAGAAGTTGAAGAAGACGAAGCCGATAGAGATAACAGGCGAGGAGTACAAAGGTAAGTACGAGCTGAATGTAAAATCGGGGCACAAGTGGATATTGGACAACTTGCGAGGCACATATACAATAAAAGACACGGGCGAGAAAGTGAATTTATCACGAGTGTCGGCTAATGAAATTACATCACACGGGGAGCGTGAGGACATTCACCTAAAATCATTTGCGGTTATTCCTCAGATGATAGAGAATGCTATATTTATAGAGGAGACAGACAATTATAAAGGCAATAACAAATATGACAAGTACAAGTACTATGTGGTCGGATTGAGTGTAGACGGTGTGCCTTACACTGCACGTATAGTTGTCGGAGAGAAGAATGGCAAAACATATTACGACCACGAACTAACCCAAATAGAGAAAGGCACTATCATAGATAGCCTTAACGGAACAACAACCTCCGTAGCTAAAAATGATAATGCCTTTTCGGAGTACAAAGATAAGCAATTATTTTCACTCCTGCAAACAAATTCTTCAAAAGTGGTAGATGAAAACGGTGAGCCGATGGTGGTGTATCACGGAACGAATAAATTTGGTTTCACTGTGTTTGATAAGGAGTTTTCGGACGATAAAACGAGTATTTTTTTCACCGACAGAGTAGATATAGCCAAAGGATATGCAGGAGTCAATGCCGATGTACGAAGTTTGTACGATGATGATACTACCGGTGGTTATTCAAAAGATGAAATACTGTCTATGTTGTTTGCCGATGTAGATATATCTTCACATACGAACGGCTGGGATGTTGCCAATGCGATATTGCCTTATTTAACAGAGGATATAGGTATTACCGCTGAGTATGGTGAAGAAGACGGAGTTACTCCGGAAGAAGAAATAGGAGTACTTACACTTAGTTCGTCTTACTCGGGAGATACATATAGGCTTACCGATGATGAGTTTTCTTGGGAAAAGGTAGAAAATTGGCTCAGGGACAACGCCGATTTAGAAAATGTCATTGATAAAGACGCAGGAATATATGGTGTGTTTGTCAATGCTCGTAACGTATTGGACATAGACGCAGGCGGTAGTATGTGGTCTTCTATTCCTAAGAAAAAGGTAAAGGGTGCAGAGGGCGTAGGCAATATGGATACCCGCGATATTGTAGAGCACGCAAAAAAACTGAATTATGACGGGGTATATATAAAAGATTTGCTCGACACAGGAGGTAGAGGTTACGGTTTAGTGGGTGATATTGAAGGAGATATTTTTATATCGCTTGTGGATAAGAATCAAATCAAATCGGCGACGGACAACATAGGCACGTTCGACGGGGAAGATGAGGATATAAGGTATTCGGTGGAGGGTGCAGATTACTTTGTCAATGAGCGGTTTAACGAGCAGTTGGAGAAGTTGACGGAAAAGAACGCTGATAGTACTATGTTCCGACTTGGCTATCCTGATATGATATTGCAGAGCACAGGCATACCTAACAAAGAGCTGCGTTTGTACGGCAACAAGTTGCTAAAAAAAGCAGAGAAGCACGATTTTAATGTTAAAGATTTAGTAGACTTGCCTACGTCAATACAGACACCTATGTTTGTATTTAAGGGTAATCACCCCGATAGTTTTTCTATTGTTACAGAATTGAAGATAAGAGATAAAAATGTATTGGTCTCTATTGAGAGAAACAAAGACGGAGAGGTAGATTTTAATCTTATAAGTTCGGTCTATGGAAAGAGTGGCAGAGGAATAGTCCATTGGCTAAACAACGGCAAAGCACTGTATGTGAACAAAGAAAAAGCTCTCGATTATCTACGCATTTCCGCTCCAATTGCGGAGGCACAAGATAAAGGAGAACTTAATCCGTCTGTAAGTACAGAAAAAGCTCTTGCTTGGCAAGCTGCTCTCGCTCCCATTGCGAGTGCCACACTCAAACAAGAACTTATTACGGCTACAAAGATAATAGAAAATTTCGAGAATCCGCCAATAAATGAGAAAAAAGTTATCGACGACACCACAAATGATATGGTGCGGTACTCGATAAAAGCCTCCGAACAACTCGACAAGGAAGACGAGATAATGGGCAAAAAGGCGGCAGAGATATACGAGGCGAGGGTGAAGATGGGAAAACAGATGAACCAGAGTGACCCGAAGAAAATGCCGAACAAAAAGATATTCGATGAGATAAACAGAAAGACAGAGAATATACGGGCTAAGACAGCTGAGCACGCTGCCGATTGTTATCTGCCAATGAAGCACCTTATCGAGATATTTAACAAGCACGGCTACAATATAGCGGACTACAACAATTGGTATATGAATGTATTCGCTCTTGCAGGTAAGAATGAGGCGGAATATGAGAAGTACCAAGCCGAACGTAGCAAGCCGCTACAACAGGTGGCAAAGGCTGCTATGGACAGCGGTAATATCACGTATAGGGATTTGGAAAACTACCTGATATTGAAGCACGGACAAGAGCGTAACAAATACTACAAGGAGAGAGACGAGAAGCTCGGTGTAAAACCGATGAAGGACTATTCGGGAACTGAGGCGGTGATGTTTGAGGAGTTTTGCAAACGCACGGGTATAAAGGTTAAGACCATAGAAGAGGATATACCTACCCTTGTAGATGGAGACCCCAATATGATAAGATATGACAATGGCAAGAGTGAATTTAGCAAAGACGGAAAAAAGATACCCGATTTCGAGGTAAACAAGAGGTTTGAGTTGTGGAGAAAGCAACATACACCCGAAGATATAATCGAAGACTACGAAGAGAAGATAGGCAAAGAAAAGGTAGAAGACCTATGGAGTAAGATACGAAAAGCCACACAGTTTACGCTCGACTGCCAGAAAGAGGGTGGACTTACGAGTGAAAAGATGTATGAGAAAGCGAGCGGAATGTGGGAGTACTTTGTGCCTTTGCGTGGTTTCGATATGGGAACAGCACAGGACAAGTACGACTACGACCTTAATGGTATCACACTATTTACCGATTTCAGAGTAGAGCAGACACTTGGACGTACTCGGAGGAGTGTTTCGCCATTGGCGTGGACGGAGCAGATGGCACACATAACGATACAGCAGAAAAACAAGAACTTGCTAAACCAAAGTTTGAGACGACTTGCGTCTGTAAGTACGGCGAGAAAGGACAATATAATGTTTCTGAGCAAACAATATAAAACCCCCGACGTAATAGAGAACGGCAAGGTAGTGAGAGAAGGAGCGTTGATAAATCCACCTGCACATACGGGCAATCCGACAGAAGATAGTGCTGCATTTGAGCGATGGGAAACTTCGATGAAAGAAGGCGTAAAGAATGGCACAGTAGAGGTGGTAGAGCACAGCAATGTAAACTTCGGAATGATAGTATCTGCCGACAAAGTAAAGCAACACGTGGTGAGAGTATATGAAGGAGGACGACCGGTAGATATAATATTTAATACTTCACCGTCTGTACCAAGAGCTATAAACGGACTGAACAACAAGACGGTCGTACTCAATGATTGGTTTTCCAGACAAGTAAAAGCAGGTACTCGTCTGATAGCTCAGACAATGACGACGTATAATCCTGCATTTGTGGGTAAGAACCTTATGAGAGACTATCTGTTTGCCAACACAATGCTGATGGGCAAAGAAGATAGGACTTATAGAGCCAACTTCAATAAGAATATAGTAAAAGCACACTCTGTAATGTTCGATTACGTAAAAGGTAAGAGTTTGCTTGGCTGGGCAGCCGGTGATAAAGGAAGCGTAAGGGATAACGAATATGGCAGGTGGCTAACAGAGTTTGTGATGAATGGCGGCAAGACAGGTTTTTCGCAGATGTTTAAGTTCGAGAAAATGAGTAGCGACTTCAAGAAACAGACTGAGCGAGGCGACAAGACAATACACTACGGAATAAACGACTACATTCATTTTATCGAGGCTATGAACGACTATGCGGAGAATATAACGAGATTCGCGGCGTATTGTGCAAGCAGACAGGCGGGCAGGTCGATAGAGAGAAGCATTAGCGACGCAAAGGAACTGACAATAAACTTCAACCGCAAAGGTATAGACGGCGGAGTGTGGGGAGAGATAAGGAGCTTATGTGCTTTTAGCAATGCGAGCATACAGGCGTTGGTGGTGTTTAGCAGAGGGGTAAGAGCAAATCCCAAACGTCTGAGTGCTATAATATCGAGTTATGTAGCAATGCCGATTGCGATGGCAATAGTAGCAAGTTTAGTAGGCGGAGACGACTATTTCAAATTGTCTAAATACGATAGGCAAAATAACATTTGCATACCTATGTTTGGCGGAGGTTTTATAAAAATCCCACTGCCTCAGGAGCTAAGGGTATTTTGGAAACTTGGCGACGAGATAGCGTTATGTATTTACAGGAATGAACCGCCAGAGGTAGCGGCTCAGGAGGTGTTTATGGGTGCACTTGACTTACTGCCGAGTTTTGCAGCAGGGGCAACATCGATAAGCGATGTGTTGGATGAAAAGATAGGGGCAGGCGAATTGCTTTTGGCACATCAACCGATAACAATAATACAACCAATTACTCAATTAATGTCAAACAGAAACTTCCTTAACTATCGTATATACGATGATAATAAATGGGGCGGCAGACGTAAAGAGTTGCCCGAATATCGTAAGGCACTGCGTAACAAAGGAGGAGAGACCTATTCGCCTAACTTTGTGGTGAAGCTTAGTGAGGGCATTAGCAGATTGACAGGAGGCTCAGATTTGAAGCGAGGAGTAGTAGAGGTGAACCCCGATATAATGAACCACTTTATGAGAGGATACTTCGGAGGGTTGTATAATACCGCGGTAGCTGCTATCAATGTCGCGGACAAAGGTTATCAATCGGTTACAACAGGCGAATGGAAGTTGAAATCTACCGATAGTCCGACGATGAAGGCATTCTATGTATCGCCGAGTAACCTCAGATATACTGACGATATACTGAATGCTCAATATATGGACGTACTGAAAGAGGCGAAGAAACACGCTGATGTATATGCCAACTATTTAAAGGAGGGCGAAGTCGATAGATTCGAAGAAGAGACCAAGATGACCGAAGACGAGGCACTTGATTGGCGGTATTTGGTGAAAGGCATAGACAAAGAGGTGCAGGAGCTACGCAACGAGATAGCAACAGCTGAGACCCCCAAAGAGCGAGACGAAGCACTGAGGCAACTTGAAACATTACAGAGAGAGGCAATAGATATGGCGGCAAAGTTGAAAAAATAATTTTGCCGTATTAGATATTTGTCGTACCTTTGCAGACCTGATTTATCATAGTCTTTATATGTCGCATAATAGTCCCTTATGGAATAAATCGGAAATGCTTGAGGACGTAGCTAATTTGTTGCACGACAAAGGTTATTATCTTGCAGTTGCTCACGCTGCATATTATAGCTGTTTCCAAGTGATGAAATGTATCTGGCTATATTCTATGGGTAAATCAGAGGATACACTCGCTTCGAATACAAGTCAAGCAACAATGGGGTCTCACGAATACCTGTTGAATGAAGTAGTAAATTATATTAATTCAAAGAAAGGAGATACTCGTTACCTAAGAAATAATATTCCCCAACTCAAAAAATTGCGTCGCCAAGCCGACTATGATGACACAACTATTGACTATGTAACAAGCAAACGGGTTATTGACCTGTCGCAAGAGTTATTAATAATTCTAAGGAAATACTGAATATGGACTCAAAGAAATTTATAAAAGATGAACTAACTGCCTTTATCGAACGTTTTTCGAAAACGCGAGTTCGATACGAATATGACCCAAACGCACTGGTGCATATAGTAGAGGTGCTGCCTAATGAAGTTTATAGTTTAGATAGAGATTATATCGAATGGGAGGACGATTGTTACAATCGTTTTGTCGCTCAGTTTCCGACCGAGAACATCTGTTTCGTTTCGGATGACGCAATAATAGAGATAACAGCTCCCGACCTCGTGTTGGAGGGAACGAAATATGTACAGGACTGTTCGTATCAAAATTACGATGGCGGCTTTTCCATACAAGTCTTTTATAGGGATATGCAATTCGAAAACGTTACATATTCGGAATGTAGACGAGATAACAGTATGAGTCAATTTTATATACCAAGTACATATTTCGAAAGTGGTGTTTTAAATGCAGCATAATGATGAACAAGAATAACAAGATGGAGTCGGGATTCAGGATAAAGAATTTGTTTTTACTTGAGAGTAATTTCAAGCGATTAAACGCGGTTCAATTCGAGGGAGATATGCCCGAATTGAAGATAGAAACAGAAGTGGGGGTGCAAGACAAAGTTATAGCAGTCGTAGAGACTGTAACAGTAACCAAAAAATATAATGATATAGAGCAATTCTCTTTTTTGGTAAAGATGATAGGTTTTTTTGAATGTATCGGAGAGAGTTCGCTGATAGATTATGATGATTTTGGTAGCGTCAATGGAGCTGCTATCATTTTCCCTTATATTAGAGAGCACATAACAAACCTTTCGTTAAAAGCGGGATTGAATCCTATCGTTTTGCCTCCTGTAAATTTTACGGGCAATCGGAGAAAATAAGCGGTACTACTTTACCGCTACGCTTTACGTCGTTAGGTAGATATGCCACACATTGTAAATTGCCTTCAAAAATTTGTATACCCTCACTTAAAAAGTGAGAGTATTTTTATCGGTCGATATGCATACATTAAGGTGAAGATATATTTAGTGCTTCTTTTTGCACATATATATTCCGGTTCAAAAACAAAACCGTCTTTGTTGGATTGTTCAATGACTTCATCTATTTTTTTGTATGCTTTCATAATTTTTTTTCCAGAAGAGTATTGTAGTTCTCTCCATAAATCTATGTTCTCGTGTTTGTACAGCGAACAAATGTATGCGGATAAAACTATACCCTGTGTTATAGTAGAAAATCTGGGGTCGACATAAGGCATAGTTTGGGGGTTTCGTTTTTTTTTCCTTGCATATTTTTTGACAATGTGCAGTATGTGTTTTCTTCTGCGATAAGCCTTGATTTTAAAAGAAAGTTGCTTCATTTCTATAATCTGTATTTTTGTTATTATTATTTGTATAATTGTCTATTAGTGTAACTGCGGGCATTTTATTATAGACTATATCCATACCGATACATCGAGTTATGACACGGTCGTCTCTATTGCCCTCGATAGCCTCATAAGTCCCCTTTACTGTATGTTCGTATGTCCCCATTTCGTTGACTGCTTCGAGACAAGGCTCGTAGTACATATCTTCGCGTAATACCTTCTGGAAAAATGTGATAAATGCGAGTTTTGAAGTGTGGTTAGTGTGGTATCCATATTTAGGACGTATACCTCGACGCACTTGGTCTATTGGAGTATGTGTGTATATATTGCTATAAATAGGTACAATAGTTTCCAAAATAAACTGCGAGTAGTCGGTGGCACGAGGTACGATAGAGTTTTTCTCTACAACCAAAAGAGCATTGCGATAAAACTTGGCTATCTGTACCGCTTTCCATACAATAATATCTTTTGGTAGGTGTCCTGCCCATTCTGCTACAACTTCGGGTATGCCTCCCTCTAACATATAGTACCGGTCAATAACACAGATGATAGAATTGTCTGCACCTTCGGAGAGACCTACACCTATGTCTACAATAACAGCATATCTGTTAGAGACGGGCTCTTCGGAAGGTAGAGTCCACACTTTAAGATTTCCATCTGGTGATGGGACGAACTGCAATCCTTCGAGTGCCTCACGTCCGTCGATGGCGTCGCCTACAATCTCGCCTGTGGTGGCAGGCGTGCGACAGCCTTGACGAAGACGTTCTACATCTTTAATATCGAAGACAAGACGACCCGACGACTGAAACGCCTCTACATCATCGGAAGGGAAATCGGATATAAACCGCCATTCGTCTTGTTGCTCTTTTTTCTTTTCTCTATACCAAGCAATAGCCTCTAAGGTGGCACCGAGAGAAAAGATATACTTCTCTTTTTGTGATAAAGAGGCTATGAACTTTTTGTAGTCGGGTATTTCGATAGTATATATATCTATATCGAACCAAGCGATGAATATAGCTTTGAAATTTGATTGTTTCTTTTTAGCTCGGATATATTCACGATGAAAAAAGTTGCCTGTGCCGTTGGGAGTGCTTTCGTATACGATAAGAGTATTCGGCAACAGAGGCACAGAGTTTGAAATTGAGTTGGTGAGAGCCTCAGGTGTACGCTGCGGAGTACTTTCGTAATAGGCTACTTCGGAGAAGTGGGCTATATTGATGTTTTCGGAGCGTATACCATCTGGCTTGACCGACGAGCCAATAGATATACGGTAGTCTCGTTCCTGCAAGTACCGTGTCTTTTGCGAGCCCTGATAGGGAGTAAGTTCCAAAGGAGCGGTTGCTCCCATAAAGATATACGGATAACGAGCGACAGCATTGACAAACATACCACGTATAAGGCGAGCCGCATTTTCGACGTGAGCTACTACAACAGAATTGTACTTAACAAACAGGACATTCTGAAACCACCCGCATATAGCGGAGTAGAAGGTAGAACATCCCCACTGCCGACACTTACAAACGATGTGTCGTATCGGTCTGTCGTTGTACATATCGTCGTATATTTCGGCAAGCACCTTACGTTGTCCTCTATTTAGAATAAGAGGTGCGAATGTACCCGCCGTGCCGTCTTGTAGCGACTTCTCGGAGAGCTTTATTTCTATGTTCCAACAGGTAGCACTCCAATACTCAAAGTCGTATTTAAAGCGTATGGAGTTGAATATGTATGCCAGACTTGTAATATCGTTTTCGGACTGCACTCCGTTGTTGACAAGAAATGCCGAGAATGCTCCTGCTTTTACGATAGCTCTTATGAATGAGTCTTCGAGCATAGTATCAGGCAAGTATATATCTTGTCCGTCGTAATAGTCTGCTATATTGACCTTAGAGCGTGGACAAGCCGTGCAGCCAAGACCTGTGATTTGGTCGTATGGAGCATTGATAGCTGCAAGGCGGCGTTTGTTTTCGGCGATGTACTGCTCGGCGGTCATATAGAAGATGTGTTAGGCGATATACTTTTCGATATTTTCGACAGATGTATTGAGTGTCTCGAGTTCATCCTCGTATGCTTCTTTGAGCGAAGGCAAGAAATTAACACTTACTTGCGGATTGAGTATTGCCAGATTATGGAAAAGGTTCGCCAGATTCAATCTGAAGTCGTCTACTTTGGCGGCAGTTTCTGTAAGAGTATCAATAATCTTGAGAGAATCGATACAGAGTTGCTGTTTGTTTTTTTGCTCGGCGAGCATTGTTTTAAGTTCTTCGTTGTGTTTGGTTGCTTTATTCATACGAAAAAAAATTATTGATTGTTTATGATTGACTTAAATGTGCGAAGAGTTATAAAAAACTCAGGTGCGGGGTGCATAACTATTTTCGAGAACAACTCCGCTTTCGATATGGTAGGGAACTCCTTTATGAGTGTATCGTGTGTGGAAACGAGAGCTATCTGCAGCCGTTTCTTTTCTTGTAGTCGGGGATACACTCGACGGAAGTATGCGTAAATAAGTCGTTCTGCTTGTTTTTCGGAGATGTAAAATCTCGGAGCAGGTACTTGTCTGATAGAGTACCTACCGATACAGGAAGGTATTGTTTGCCGAATAGCGATGTTTCTTTCTTGTGTTAAAGTCATACACAAAGGGGTATTGGTTAATTACGACTATAACACAGGTATCGGCTGTGAATATGCAAAGGTAACAAAAAAAGATACGCAAAACGCCCAAACACGATACGGAAAACGCCCAAAATAATAAGCAGTACGGAAAACGCCCAAAGATAGAGGCAAATGTTGTTATTTTCGCACAACATACTTAATAATAAATAGATATGAAAGTAGATGACAAAGAAGGTATGGTAGTGGAGCAGCAGACTACTACTGTGGCAACGCCGAACAGGGATAAGTTGCTGAAAGGTCTGCAGAAGCGAGGCAGTAAGCTTGCCGACGATGCCGACTATGAGGCAATTATCGGAGAGGCAATGCCAAGATACAAGGAGTTGGAGAATGGTCATAGAGCGATGTCTGAAGACAACGCTATGATACTCGACGCTATAGCAAGTAATCCCGAAGCGGGAAAATTGCTTGACGAGTTGCTTGGAGTAGACAAAGACGGTAACTCAAAATTTGTAGACGAGGTGAAAAAGAGAGCCGAGCGTATTGCAGGCGACAAGAAGGTAGCAGACGATATGGTGGCTAACCTTAATGTGTCGTTCGACAATATGGAAGAGGCACTGACGGAACTCGAGGCTACCGAAGAAGAGAAGGCTGCCGTAATAGACCTTATCAATAATCTGATATCGGGAAATATCTCGAAGCAGATGATAAGAGACTATGTGCAAGGTTTACGCCACGACGACGATGTGGACGACGCTAAGGTAGCGGGGTTGGTAGAAGGGAAAAATTCGGTGATAGACAAGAGTAAGCTCGAGCTGCGAGAAGGCGATGATTTGCCGAAGCCGAAGAATAGCAGCACACCGAAGCCAGAGCCGAAGCCAGAGGGTGATGGGTTGCCTCTTGGTACAAGAATAAACCCCGCTAACTATATGCGGAAAATAAGCTAAAGAGAGAGATTTTTATTATTACAAATAAATAACAATAGAGAGATGAGTAAGAAAATTCAGTGGGTTTTTGGGCTGCTGTTTGTAGCGGTAGCAGTGTTGGGGGCGTTTGGAGTGATAGACTTCGGTACGCTTTTTGGAGCGTCGACAGGTGTGAGTATGGCTTTTGCCGTAGTAGCAACACCCGGTATCGACGGAGCAGGTAAGCATTTGAGTGGAGAGGGAAATGGTCTGAGTTTGGAGAATGCAAATATGTTTTCTCCAGAGATGATTTCTCACGAGTACGACCGCAAGGTAGTAATGATGGGTTTGGGAGGTGTGCCCGTAAATACATTTATGCGACATTTACCTCACAAGCGAATAAATAGTATGGAGTTCGGATACTTTTCTGTGGACTTGCGACAGGTGAAGGCAGTAACGACAGGTACGGCAGTAGCGGCAGGCGGGGTACAGCAGAACGTAGAGGTAGGAGCATTGCATTCTATCTTCGACATCAGCGACCAAATCTATATTGAGGGTGTAAACGGACACAAGAAGGGGGAGGCGACGCCTACTGTTGACTTGCCGTATAACGCAATCGTCATCGGCAAGACTACTGACCCTACCCCGAAGTTGATAATACAGCCTATCAATGGCAAACCTATAGTAGGCAACGAGGGCAACACAGAGGGACTTGCGATACCGACAGGAACAAACATCTATCGTATCACAAACCTTGTGGACGAGGCTCAAAACTACAATGGTGATACTACTGCATATCCTCTGCCAACAACTCAGTTTATGCAGATATTTATGACAACTATCTCGGAGACCGAACTGTCGCAGAGCGAGAAAAAAGAGATAGACTGGGGCAAGGTGCAGATGAACCAACTGGCGATGCACGAGATGATGAGAGACGAAGAGGCAGCTACGTTCTTTGGTATCAAGAACTACACGAAACAGTTGCAACCGAAAACGAGATGGGTGTACACCTTCGACGGATTCGAGGCTCAGGCATTGAAGGGGGGCTCGCCTGTAATAACAAAATCAAAGGCGGCATTGCTTGCTAACAATGGCGAAGCCGAGCTTGTGGATTTGCTCGAGAAAGTTTTTGTGGGCAACAGCGGCAGCAATGAGAGATATATGTTTGCGGGCTCGGGCGTAATATCGACCCTATCGAAAATCAAGTTGTCGGACAAACGCCCTGTGTTGAGAAACGAGGGCACTTATGCACAGTTTGGTGTAACCTTCACGAAAATGTCGAGCAACTTTGGTACTTTGTATATCTATCTCCATCCTACGATGGATGTTTACGGACGTAAAGACACTGCTTTTATCGTAGACTTGTCGTATGCTGACAAGATGATACGTGAGCCGTTGCGTTCGGACGACATCGACGTATCGGAATTCAGGGGCGACAAGAAACGAGTATTGGAAACATTTGCTCCCGTATTCAAATATCCTAAATCACACGCAATCTTCAAATTGACTGCATAAGTATTTATTTTTTTAATCGAGAGAGGGCTATGCTCTACGGTGTAGCCCTTTTTTTAAAAAGGAGAAAAACAGATATGGTAAAAAAGTATTATAGCGGCTATTTGAATTACTGTTTCACGACTTACTACGGGGACAAGAAATTTGTTTTTGATTTTGTTCCGTTGGAGGGGTATACTCGTGGGACTCTCTATCTCAATAGAAAGGAAGATATGGAGGCACTCGAGGCGAGTGAAGAGTTCAAAACGGGAGTTGTCACTTTGGCGGAGGTCTTAGGAGAGAGCGAAACCGAGCAAGGTGTAGAGGGTAAAGGTGAAGGAGAATCGGAGAAACAAGATGGAGAAGTAGTGGTTTTCGATAAAGTAACCAAGCTACAAGAGGCGAAGCGTATACTGTCGGGAGAACCGTACAATGTATCGGTTTCGAACTTTATGAACAAGGAGACAATCCTGCAAAAAGCGAAAGAGGTGGGAGTATCGTTTCCGAACCTTCAATAAGAGAGCAATATGACGAGGTCGGACATCATAAAGAAGGTGAAGGTAAAGCTTGAGGAGTTCTCGAATTTCGAGAACCAATCTTATGTGCTACCTGCGGACGATATGATGAAGCCTATCGATAGTTATATTGAAGAGACTATGGACGAAGCGACCAGAGAGGTATTACATATATTGCCTCTTTGGTTTGTTTCATCTATGGGAAGAGATGGAGCTGCCCCCATAACAATAGTGGCAGACGGGTACGGCACGCACGCCGAGATGAATTTGCCACGAGATTTTTTGAGGCTTGTGGCGGTAAAGCTCAAATCGTGGAGACGAGAGGTGAACGACGGACTAAACCTAATATCGCATACTCACCCAAGATATAAAGAGCAACAGAACCCTGCAACGAGGGGACGAATAGACAAACCTGTCGGAGTATTGACGGGTAAAAAAATAGAATTGTATAGTGCCGCCGATGCCACAGATGTATTGGAGTACTTCATATATATACCTACTTTGAAAGCCGAACAAGTAGAAGACCACATTATAGAATATGTAATACTCAATACTGCGGCGAAGGTAATGGGTATTTATGGTAAAATAGACGGAATGAAGCTACTGCAAGAGCAGTTGGCTCAGAGCATAAAAATGATTGCAAGGTAATATGTCGAAGGTAAAACTAAACAAGAGGAATTATAAGATGTTCGCTAAATCGAATATCTTGAATGCTGCAAGCCCTGCTCGCTCTACCTTGTATATCGGTTATGAGAAGAAAAATGAATATGTAGAGTTGCTGAATAGCTGTGCTCAGCTATATAACAACTTTCAAGAATTTAGAGATATGCGAGCAAGAGCTGTGCGATATATTTTTGGCGACCAATGGGGAGACCCGATAGTAGACCCAGAGACAGGCAAAACCGTACGAGAAGATACCTATATAAGACGACAGGGGCTAATACCTTTGAAAACCAACGTTATGAGAAAGTTGGTTAATAGTGTTTTGGGGCTATATGCCAATAGTCAGAGCGAGCCGATAGTGGTAGCCAGAGATAGAGACGAGGCAAAAGCGAGCGAAATGATGACGGTAATGTTGCAGTATGTATGCGACATTAATTCATTCAAAGAGATAGACCGCAGAGGTCTTGAAGAGGCTCTTATAAGTGCTGTCTATGTGAGCAACGACCAATATATATGGGATAATGAAAGGGGCAGGTTCGATGTGTATATGTCGAACGAGAACCCGAATAATGTGTTTTTCAATTCGTCGATGCTCGATGTGCGTATGAGAGACATTGACTTGATAGGAGTACTTCGGGACTATTCTTTTGACGAGCTAAAAAGCACCTTTGCGAAAAACAAAGAACAAGAGAAATATCTATCAGAGTGTTATAGAAATGTGCTACAATATGCCGACTACCGACAGTACAAAGAATTTTTCGATAATAAGACATTGAGGTCAAAAAACTTCTATATGCCGCAAGAACCCAACCAATGCAGGGTAATAGAGGTGTGGAAGTTGGAGACTAAGGAACGTCTGAGAGTGCACGACACTTTGACAGGTGAATTGTATAAAGCTGAGTTGTCGGAAAAGTCGAGATTTGACCAAATAAACGCCGAGCGAATAGATGAACTTGTAGAACTTGGAGGTGTAGCCGAAGAGGCGTTACTGATAGAGTATGAAGAATATTTTGATAGATATTGGTATTATCGGTATCTTACGCCTGACGGTACTTGTCTGAAAGAAGGTGAAACACCATTTGCTCATAAGAGCCACCCATTCGTGATAACGGCATATCCTCTTATAGACGGCGAAATACACTCTAAGGTGTATGATGTGATAGACCAACAGAGGTATATCAATAGATATATTACGCAAAGAGATATTATCAACGGCGTATCGATGAAGGGTCTCGTGGTATACGACAAACAGGCAGCTGAGAATGCAGGCACTAAACAGAACCAAATAGATAGAGCGATAGCTAAGCCCGGAGCAAGCATCGCAATGGATATGTCAAGAGGACTACCCATACAACAGATAACGTCGAACACCAATGCGGGAGGCGATATGGCTATGGTCAATATGATGTTGGAGATGGTAAGCCAGATATTTGGTAGTAGTGCGGCTATGCGGGGAGAAAAAGCACAGCCGGGCACTCCTGCAAGTCTGTATGCACAAGAGGCGGAGAATAGCAACAACAATATATCGGATTTGATAGCGTGGTACAATAGTGCCAATAGTCGCAGATTTGTGAAGATATTGAAGCTAATACAGCAGTATTATACAGAACCGATGTATATCAATATAGCGGGTAGAAATTACAGTGAAGAGGCAAAATCTTTTGACCCGACAAAGATACAAAACATTGAGTTTGACGTAACGGTTAGTAGGGGACAGAACAGTCTTGCTTACAGAATGGAGAGCGAAAATATGTTGCAGTTCCTTGTGCAATCGGGACTACTGCAAAATATCGATATGGCGATATTCTATGCCGAGAATAGTCAGGCACAGTTTAGCCAGCAACTTGCAGAGAAGCTAAAACAATACAAAGAGACAATGCAACAGGCGGCAGAGGCACAGCAGCAAGCTATGGCTATGGCACAACAAGGCGGGCAGCCCGATATGCAAGAGCAAATGCAAGAGGCAGGACTTAATGTGGGAGTACCACAAGAGGAGGTAGGGCAATGAGTAGTAAGGTAGACAGTGCTAAGGCGATGGTGCATTTTTGGTATAAGACAAAAGATATATTCGACGAGGTATATAACAGAACATCGTGGATAGGCAAACATCGTCTTGACGGAGAAGGCAACAATATGATAGAGCCTATCAGTTTTAGTAAGGACGAAGCACATACTCTATACAAGCCGTTTCTGAAAGGTGCGGCAAGTGAGGTGTATATGGCGATAAGCTCGCATAATAACGATTTACCTCGAGACTATAGAACGTATGCAGTAGATAGCAATACTGACATCAACGATATAACCGATAGTAAAGATAGTGTATACTTTGCAATACAGAGCGACGGAGGCGACTTGCATTTGATGGAAGCCGTAGATACTGCTATATATGAAGCTATCATCAATTATATAATATGGAAGTGGTTGTTGATAAGCAATACCCCAGAAGCTCAAAAGGTGTATTTCCCTTTGTACAAAGATGCAATGGGGCAGATAAAAGACGGAGTGCGTAAGTTGGCGTGCTTTGCGATAGGACGAGTAACAAGACATATATATTAAAAATAAATTACGAATATGTTAGAAATCAAGAAACTTGGGGAGAAGACGATACGTATAGCGGACACGGCGACAGGACGGAGCTATATGGGTAGTGCGACGTATAAGGTGAGTAGCGTGGGCGGAGATACGGTGTGCCTGCAATCAATATACGAGGACAACGAGCCTGTGTTTGTGGCACGGGTGGTAGATATTAAGATAGACGGAGTCGCACAGACGGACGTAAATGCGTGTATGGTAGCTCTCAACGCTTTCATCGGGTCTTTTGAGAGGGCAGTTGCCGGCGGCGGCAGCGTAAGTCCCGTTTTGGGGGATTGGATAGTAAGAGTTAAGACCTCTACGACACCAATCGAACTGACAGAAGCACAGGCGGATGAGTTGGGGGGGCTTTTGGAAATGTTGAGAATGTCGAGATATTTGTTTAGTGGAGGTAAGCTGTCGGGGCGAGTGGTGCTGAAAAAAGTAAGTAAGTTACTATCGGATGCCATTTATCTGTTTTCGAATAGCTTAATAGAGACTTTGGAGTTTCCTGAACTGACGGAAATACATCCTAACGGTAGCTTGTCTTTTGCGGCTATAAATTGTACGAGATTGAAAGAGATAGCTTTTCCAAAACTATCGAAATTCTCTATCGGCAATATATGGAGTGCTTTTGCCGATAGCCCTATTCTTGCAAAGGCGACAGTACATTCGGCATTCATTGCGGTACAGGTCGGGCAGTCTGTTGGAGCTTTGTATAGTGCTCCGAATATTACAGACTTAACTATCACGACGAAGATAACGGCGAACTCTGAACTGCGACACCAGAAAAATCTGTCGTCTGCGTCGGTATTGCACGTATTGCAACAGCTTGATACGGCTACAACAGGGAAGTATATTCAGTTTGGCGATATTAAGATAGCGGCGACTGACCCACTGAAAGCACAGATACAGGCGGCAATAGACGCACGGACAAATTGGACAATCACCGGTATAACATTGTTGTAAGACAAGACTATGAAGAAGCAAAATCAGGAACAATGTGAAGCACCGAAGTGGTACGGAGCACCAACACCAGAGCGGATAAGGCTCGAGGAAGTAGCGGGCAAGTGGTGGTATTGCGAAGTATTGGGCATATACGCACACAACGGCTATCTTGCTACTTGTGAGTGTTCGACTGGTTGGGTGCTTGTACCGAACGCCGTGAAAGAGGCGGACGAGGCACGAAAACTGAAAGAAATGGAAGACAAATACAATATAAAAGAAGATGAATATGGTGGAGTTTTTTAAAGGAGTGGTAACGGCGGTAGTGGCGTGGATATTGGCGGTATATACGTCGTATACGGACGCTTTTCTGACGCTATTTGTGGGTTTTACGCTGAATATCTTACTCGGCGTTGGTGCGGATGTAAACATTAACAAGAAGGCGTTTAGTCTGCGTAAAGCGACGGACGCATTGCTTTTGTTGCTGTTTTACTTTATGTTGATAATATTCATTCACGTGGCACTCGGCAGGCGTTATGTGGACTTGGCTAATACGATGATAACGTGGCTAACGTATATCGTGGGGTATTTTTACCTGACCAATATATTCAGGAACGCAAAAACACTATTTCCAAACTCAAAGAGTATCAAATTTATCTATTCATTCCTAAGTACCGAAGTGCTATATCGGTTAAAGGCGTATCTTGGATTTCGGAAGTATAAGGATGATAGTATTAACGCTAATACAGACAATGAATTATGATACCAAACATTAGCGAACATATTACTTACGCAGAGGCAACAGTAAGCAACAAAGCAAAGCAGCTCGGCATATCGAACACTCCTAACGAAAAGGAACTCAAAGCAATGAAGTTGCTTGCGGAAGCGGTATTTGAGCCATTGCGGAAGTGGTACGGCAAGCCGATACAGGTAACAAGTTTCTTTCGTTCGGCGAAGATAAACAAGGCTATCGGCGGCGTACAAAGGGGAAACACTGTAAGCCAACACGCCAGAGGCGAAGCGGTAGATATAGACACGACGAGCGACAACAGGAAGCTATTTGACTATATCAAGGATAATCTTGTATTTGACCAACTAATATGGGAGAATGGAGACGACAACGTCCCCGGCTGGATACACGTAAGCTACACCGAAACACGCAACAGAAAGCAGGTGCTAAGAGCGGTAAGGAACGGCGGAAAAACTGTTTACTTGCCATATAAATGAGAGAGTAAACTATATGCAAGAAGACAGAACAAATCAAAAAAGGAGAGACAAAGCAATGAAACATAATCTTTTAGTATTCCATAATTTACTGATTTTTATTTTGGTTTCGGTTGTAATGGGTTGTACGGTAAAACGCACAACCCAAACCGAGACTAAATCGAAGGTAGACTACTCGGAGATAACCGACGAACTCCGTACACAACGGACGCAGCTCGACAAGGTAACGGAGACGATGAGCAAGACGAAGGAGCAGATTGCCGAGTGGCTGAATGAGAATATCGACTATGAGGAACAGAAGTACGACAGTCTCGGCAGGTTGATAGGCACGATAAAACAGACCACAAGCCGCAACGGCGGTACTAATGTGGTAAAGCAAGGCGACACATACATATACGAGGGCGTAACAGTGCAGCAAGTGGATAGTATCGTATCGGCACAGATGAAGCGGTTGAGGTCTGAATTGGAGGCTAAGAACACCGATAAGAAAGAACCGGAGCGTATAGGCGTATTTGGAGGGATAATGATATTCCTAATGTTCGCCCTCTTAATATTTGTGTGTGTCTACGGGTTATATAATATCTGGGATATATGCGACCGCCCTAACCTTTGGCGTATGTTCGTTGAGTGGTTGCGAAGATTGTTTAGGAGGAGATAAGGAAATGAAAGAAGGCAGGTCGGTAAACATAGAGCTGAGAGGCATATCAAGGAATGGTAGTGCCGGAATGCAGACAGACGGATGTATGGATGAAATCATCAATCTGCGGCAGGAGGCGGGTACGTTACGACCTGTGGGAGCTTATTCGAGTTTGGAAAAATACATAGATGTGTCGGGCTACAATAAGGTATTTGTCCACACTACAGCGATATGGAAGAATTATCTTGGAGTGCGAGGGAAAGAAGATAATTATAGACTTGAATATTTTGCTACCGGCAGAGATAATGCCATATTTCCAATAGTGTCACAGAATATAGGAGATTGCGGTAGCGAGGATGTAGAGTTTAACCAAGTGGGTAATATCGCAATATTATGTGGTGAAAATACGTACTTCTGCTTAAGGTATGATTTTAAGAAAAGGAGATATATCCGCATAAGTAACGACTTCAATGGGCAAGCTGAAGATACAATATTGCCGCCCAACTTAGATATACGGTTTAGAGTAGATATTAATAGCTATTCTCCGTATGGGGCGGATATACCCGAACCGATAATAACAACCTGCCAGACGAACAAGGACGCCCGAACTTCGTCGGATGATGAGCGTATAAGGTGCAGTAAGTTGACAATGCAGCGGATACTGAAAAAAGAGCGTGAACTTGGACGTCTAAAGGGTTTTTTTAAATTAATATATGCATACGAACTATTTGACGGCAGCTATATATTGCAAAGCCAACCTATACTAATGCCACAGGCTAACGACAGTTCAGTCCGTTGGCGAGATAAAGTTCACGAGACTTATAGTTATCTGACCGCTGGGAGAATCTGGTATAAGAGTTTTTTGTATGGGTTGAGGTCTGCCGAGAATGATGTTCGTATATGGAATTACGACACTCAAGGTTGGACGGAGCACTACGAGGGAGACAATAATATATACTATCGTCCTGTAGCCCCTTCAAGAGGCGTACCTTATTCGTTGTCGAGTGTCATTGATGACACTGAATATACACACAATCTATTTTGTAGTATATTTTTAGATAAAGAGCAACAAAGGAAGAATATGGAGCGTCATACGCATCTATGCGTAAGCTACTCGAATAGACTTCAATATAAGATAGCGAATGGCATATCGTCGGAATATAAAGATATATTCAAAGGAGTATCTGTATTTATTACCCGAGAGGTGTATGGGTATGATACAGGTAGTGAACCTGATTATATGTATGAATACAAATACAAAGGCGAGTATCGCTTCGAGAGTTATACATTCAAGCCTAAGACAGATGCAGAGATAATAAAGGAGCTGGAAGAGAATGGGATATACTATAAGGTGGCGAGCATAGAGTTTGACAAGTTGCAATCGCCAACAAAAGAGTGGGTTGATATCGATTTGAAGAGTAATAAGGTATTGGCTAACTTGGAGGCACAAGATAGATTGCGAGTATCGGAAGACGAACGGAAGAGCTATATGCCTAAGACATCGTTTACTTATAATGGCAGGCTGCATATAGCCGACTATCGTAACATTGCATTCAGAGGCTTTCCTCTAAATTATTTTTACAACGAAGAGGGTAGAGGACAGTTCGAGACAAAAATCAATACTATATGGAGACATAAGGTAGGTAATGATGTGCGAGAAGAGTGGAGAGAGGGCAACTATCCTATGATAAGTGTAGAGGTAGATTTGGAGACAAAAACAGACGATATCAAGGTGGTAAGATATGAGAAAGTACCTATGATAAGTCGTGGTTTAATCTATACACATAATTTTTTGAATGATATATCTATACACTTGGGCATAATAAACGTAAATACCGGTGTAAATACGTATTCTCTCAATCCTATTATATCGTATCCAGATAGCAGGGCAAAAAAGATAACTATCACTATACAGGAACATAGAGACGGACATAATTATCTGAATAGACTCGAACTACCATTGAAGGAAGATAGTATGAATAACTATGCATACTACATATCGCCAGACCTAAAACCGATAGACACATTGGTAACTGTTGGAACAACTACTCCTATGAGTTTGCCCAAGAGTAATTTCGGAACGGATATCGAGCGTAATATGCTCAAGGTAAGCCAAACAGATAACCCACTATACTTTCCGCTATCTAATACATATAGAGTAGGTAGTGGAAGAATAATAAAGCTGATGTCGAATACGGTGTCTGTTGGAGAAGGCCAGACCGGTGCAGCTCCTCTTATGGTGTTTTGCAGTGATGGTATATGGGCATTGATGGTTGACTCAAGCGGACAGGTAGCATACACTAACTCACGCCCTATAAGCAGAGATATCCTTAATAATAGAGATAACGCAAAGAATGTATCAGGAGGTATAGTCTTTGCTACAGATAGAGGTCTTATGCTATTGAATGGGGCTGATGTAACAGAGATAGGCGAGGCGGTAGAAGGTAGAGTGTCGCGACACTTTGAGAGTAGTCCAAGTGCAGAGAAGCTGTTGTACGCAAGGGAACTCTACGATAACGAGAAAAGTGAGAGGCTGCTAAAATCGATAGACCTAACAGAGTTCAAGGATTATCTGAAAGATATACGTATGGGGTATAACTACAATAAGCAGGAACTGATGGTAGCTAATCCCCAAAAAGAGTATTACTATGTATTGTCGGCTGCAGGCAGATGGTACAAACATAGTGGGAAAATAAAATTCTTTGTGGAAGATTATCCAAACACCTATATATGCACCGCCAATAAGTTGCTTAACATTGGACGAGAAGATGGCAATACTTCGGAGACGGGTTTTGTTACGAGGGCTATGAGGCTTGGAGGACAGACCCTCAAACGGCTGACACGAGTAATACTTAGAGGGTGGTTTGGCGTGGAGAGGGAGAACTGGATAAACGATATCGACTGCAGGGATATAAATATGACTCCTAAGACAGATGGTAGTATAGACTTGCGACGACCGAGCATAATCAGAATAAAACTAAAGCCTAATAAAGCTTCCATAATCGAGATAGAAAACACAGAAGAACAACCGCGGCGAGTAACTAAGACGTTGGATATATCGGTAGAAAGCAGTCTGAAATATTCATATTCGGGTAAAGGTGATATAAAGGTAGTGGGAGAGCTATACTTTCCCAAAGAGATGTATTACGATCTATTTGCCGAAGAGGGTGATAGTATGGTAGAAGTGGCGGTCAAACTTAAATATGCCATATCGTCGTACAAAGATGGGTTCAAAAACCTTACCGTTAATGGTATGGATAGACGTACGTATACCATCTATATAAACTATGCTAACTGCGGCACTCTGGATGAGAGTAGAATATCTTTTCGGTCGGTAACGGGCGATAGTTGGTATTCGGGCATCGATGAAGCATACGATAAGAATTTTGAAAGAATAGAAGGTAAGAGGTGGCGACAAATAGGAGAAAAAAGCATAGAGATAACCGACACTGTGATGGGGACTGTAGGTAGTCCTTTGGTGCAAAATATAGGGGCTATACCCTATGTGAGATTTCCTATTGATATAGAGATACCACGAGGTGAGGCGACCGAACCTGTGTTTATGAAGGCAGGTAAAGACATTTCGGTAGAGAGTGAGGGAGTAGAGGCTGCAATAAATAGTATTTTTTTGAAGAATAACACTTATTATACTTTCCGAGTGCCTACAAGTAATAATCTATCGGATGGAAATGGACTACGACTGGAACGAATGTCGATAGACGACTTAGCCAAATCGATAAATAGCGGACAGGGAGGTATATTAAGTACAATGCAACCGCCTTCAAAAGATAAATTATTGGCGGATGTAGGTAGGAAATTATTGGGTAGATACGATGTATACAATGTTATGTGGACAGAAGGTGGGTATACTATACCATATGTTACCCTATTGGAAGAGATAAGGGCGGGTAAATACTCAAACGAGTACAAAATAAAAGACACGACAATGCTTCTTGAGGAAGACAAGGTATATTGTCTGAAAACGCTCGATGGAGATAGATATACATTCATTAATGACATAGGAGACCATACAATTCAGTATTCTCGCCTACTGGAGAGCATAAAAAGTGGTAGTTATCCTATGTATGATGAGGATGGTGCAATTCCCGAAAAAGTTTACATACGCAAGGGCAGATGTGTAGAGGTAGTAGACGGACGGACGGGGAATAGTATAGGTGATGGTTTTATGTATACGGGAGAGACCGGTAGTGTGTCGAGCAAATATATACTTGAGATGACGCAACCGGATAATCCCAACAAGACACCAATTCCATATATCAATAGCGGGTATATGTTGCGTATTAAGAATAATAGTAAAATATTGGTACAGACAGACAGAGGTTCTTGGAGAATAGTATTCAGAGAATCTCCGTCGTATAAGCCATATATTGATATATCCGCCTTACAACTCATAAACAATATAACCTTAAAGAAGTATGAATTTATTTCTGATTACGACAAAAGCCATCCTATCTTTCTGAGAGAGGGGGCTACGAGATTGATTACCAGAGATGGTATTGTTTATGAGGTAGATTATGTGGGAGATAGCCCTATACCGTATGATAAGCTAATTCAAAATTTAGAGGCGGGGAAATATGCTATCATATCACCGCAAACACAACGCTATGCAGGTCTGTATGTGTATGGAAGCTATGACGGCAAGCAATGGGTATTGCTCGGCAGAGTAGAGAGAACAGGAGAATTTAGAGACTTGGGGTGCTTGGTAGAGCGTAACGATTGCAAATATTACAAGGTTATGTTTTTTGGCAACCTTAATATTAATAGCGAAATAGATTATTTAGAGGTACAAGGTGGCGATACTTTGTATGGAGAAAAAATAAGATAGCGATTATGGAAAAAAAAGATACAAAGACTCAAAAGAAACCTGGACCTCCGAAGGGGGTAACAAACAACCCCAAAGGCAGACCGAAAGGGATACCCAACAAATTGACCAAAGAGAGCAAGGAAATATTGCTGCATATTTTTGAGACACTATCTGATGTGATAGTGTCTGAGTATCTAAACATAGATAAAGTAAAGAGCCTACCGCCTGAAGTGCTATTGGAATTTTATATAAAGATAATACCATATCTAATACCAAAAGCTGAGGCGAAGACAGATGATACAAAGAACAATGTAAGTATACAGTTCGATAGGTTACTGACAAGTTTCGGGGTGCGGAGCGAACTACCTCAATAACCGGAGATAACTTGCCATACCGCTTTGTTCATTCTGTCTATAACGGAAAAATCTTTTTGGATATATCCCATAGTAACCTTATGTGCCGATGTGTGATTTAGAGCGAAAGCGACCTGCTCGGTAGAAAACTCACAGACGTTTTTAGCTATTGTAGCCCACGAGTGTCGGAAGACATAAGTGGTAACCTTAGGTAGATTGTATCGAGTACATACGGACAATAATCCTTTGTTTACGGCAGTAGAGAAGTAGTCGGGCGTATGGTATTGCTCGGCGAAGTTGAAGAGGTGATTCTTACCTTTATAGACTTCAAGTAAATATCGTATATGTTCGGGTATAGCAATCTCGATATAAGCCTTGTCGGGTCTTGTGCTTTTTGTCTTTGCACGGTTGTAGCATAGTTTGTCTCCTTTTAGACAAGAAGTATCCATCTTATAAAGATCGACCGTATTGATACCCGCCAGAGATATAACCATAAGACAGACATCGATAGCCATTTGCTCACGAGGATATATTGGGGTAGCGGACAAAATCTGTTTTATTATTTCGGGAGCTATGGCTCTGGACTCAGCTATATCTATCTTTGGTATTCTTATCGGTTTGAATGGTTGGTGAGGTATTTTGATGATGTTTTTGTCATAGTCGTTGTATTCAAGGCAACCCTCCTCAAATATCTTTTGAATACATATAGGGTACATATTCTTAGCCCGTCGGGTATCAGAAAGCATATCTATCCATTTTCTTATCACCGAAGATGTTATATCCGAAAACGCAATATCATCTTTACCCAAAAACAGACTTAGCGACCTAAGAGCAGTGCGGTAATTGGCAGCAGGTTTATCTCTACCTTCATTGTACATTTTGCCGATATATTTATTTGCAAATTTGGAGAAAGATATGCCTCGCTTATCGGAGAGTAGTAGTTCCTTGATTTCTTTTGCAGAGCAAGTTTCTGTATTATACTCGGCGAGTTTGGCAATATATTCTTTAATCTGCCCATAGCAGTTAGCTAATATGATATGGTCGGTAATCTCATTTTTTTTGCTTACACTGGACTTGTGGACGACATATGACGTTCTGATGTAGTCTGTGGTTGAAAGTGCCGATATACGAATGTAAACAGGGTTAAATTCCTTTTTTGTACGAGTAACGGGAGTGAAAGTCGCCATATTGAGTTTGTAATTTATTTGTAATTTTTTTTGGCAAAAACGGCAAAAATACTTGTACGTTTTTGCCGTTCGATAAAAATATTCCAGCCTCAATATGCTCTATCAATTAGGCTTTTAGTTGCGGTGAGAGGGGGATTCGAACCCCCGGTACGGTTACCCGCACGACAGTTTAGCAAACTGAAAGAGCATATTATTAGTCAAATACTTATGTCTGCAGCGTAATTTTTGTCTAAAAGTTTATATAGAATCTATCGGCAGCAGGAATATTAGACTTGAACATTCTCCTCCAACGAACCATACCATCACAATTCTTTTCATAAAAGGACTCTATAACCGAAGATTCTTTATAGACGGTAATTCCTGACACATAAAACTCATTATTGATACGAATAGCTTTTGCCTCTTTATTGCCTACTTTATATGAGATAACATTAGCAAATACATAAGGGCTACTTTCTTTTGCAAAAGACTTGTGTCTGCCTTCCTTAGGGACGTTGCTCTTTTTTATAAAATCACAGTCTCCATATAGAGGCGGCATAAAAGTGTACTCGTGAATAGTTTTATGTGTCATAGGCGGAACGCATATTATAGGTTTCTCGTGGTAAGAGACCGATTCGCTTTTAGCATTGGTATTTCGCACGGTTAGCTTATTGGATGAAGCGTTGCCTGTGAGTAAGTATTGAGATGTAGCAATAGCTGCATTTGCTATCTGAGAGGAACCGGTAGTCATTCGCTCAGCATACTCACTTTCTGAAAAAGTACGGTTACGATAATAGTCGTATGCAGAACGATTTTTAACAAAGAAACTTTCGCTTAGGTCTATAAATATAATGTCGTTTGTTTTATTGTAAAACGTAAAACCCACATTACCACCATTGCCCCAAAGATTATATAGGAGCTTACAGTTGTCGTCTTCGTATACAATGTACTTGGAGTTGTCTTGTGAGATTCTTTTGTCTTCTGAAGACACCTTATATACCTGATAGTAGTAACTATTTGATACGCAAGAAGACGTAAGGATTGCCGTAGCAACCAAAAAATAAAAATGTTTTTTCATAAGAATAAATGTTGTTATAAAAATAAAATAAAGTCAAAAATAATTACAGCTATTATCAAAACTATACTTGCACTGAAAGATAGATGAAGCAAGGCACTTCTTACCCCCCTAAATGTGTTCAGAAAAGAAGCAGCAATACTGTTCGCTCCAAATACAATTAGAGGAACAAACCACCGTGATTGGACAAATAAGATTACAAGAGACCCGAAATAGACTAAGAATCCTAATACCATAACTGCGTTAGCCTTGTCGACAAAAGACTCTACTTTGTCTAAATAAGTTTTGTCAAAATCTTTAAAGATCTCGTGTTTTACAGATTTCGGTAGGATTTCAAGATGGTTTAGCAGCTTCTGAAGTTCGGCTTGTATAATATAAGCCCCCACTCCTAACAGGAAAATCAAAATACTACTTGTTACTACCATATATATATTTATTTATTATTTGAAATAAGTTTTTTTATATTGTATGCGATTATACCGATAGAGACAATAGTACTTGCAACTGTTTCTATGATAATCACTATATTATTAACTCTACGAATTATACTGTTGTCGTTATCAGAAAATTTAAAATTATATACTGCAGCAATAACTGTAAATGCAATTATATATACACACACCACAATACCAATTTTAGGATTATATTTTGGAGCAACAACACTTGCTGCTTGATACGCAGCTATTGGAGCGATGATTGCTGCGATTGTCCTTATTAGATAGATTGGAGTATCCTCATCTAACCATTGCCCCAATGACCACTTGCCTATAAGCATAGTTATAATATACCCAATTAGATACGCAAGGATAATAGCAATAGGTAGAGAAAACCACCTTAACACATCAAACACTTTATTTCTTTTCATATATAATTGATTAAGATTATTTCTCTTTCAAAACAACTCCTATAATAGCACCAATAAAAGCAACGGCGAACGTAGCCAATACTATGTAAAAATACATCATATTCTCTCCAAAGGTTTTTATCACCCAAAATATTTGACTAATAATAGGAAAGAAAAAGGATAAAAGTGCTGCCCAGAAACCTGAGATTTTAAAGGCGATAATAACTGTCCACACGTGGACAACTGCAGCTAATACAGACGCTATAACTTTTAGGGTAGAAAATATGATATAAAAGAAATCTCTCATAATATTTTTATGTTTCATTGTTTGTTATTATTCTAATCTAATTACACCGACGACAATACTAAGGCTGCGAATATCGGACTTAGGTATCGGAAAAGGTGGGTATACCTTCTTGTTGTCGCTGACGAGCATTACGAAGTCCTTATTTTCGTGCTCGTATACTCGCTTTACGAGTGTACCTTGCGAGGTGTCGAGGACGTATATTTTGCCCCATTGGAAAAATAGAATATCCTCAATCTTTTTACAGCCCAATAGATCACCATTGCTATACTTGGGATACATCGACGAACCAGATACTCGAATAATAAACTCCGCTCCACGTCTGTCGAACTCGGGTATAACGTATTGCTCGCAATCTTCGACCATTACGCCCTCGTTGTCGGTAGAGAGGTAGCCTGCGAGAGCCTCGAAAGGTATCAGTGGCAATGCTTTCTGCTTGTCTACTGCGGAATCGTCGGTAGCAGTGCGGAGCATTTCGCCTTCACCGGTGAGTAGCCAAGTCTGAGATAACTCAGGATATATTTCGATAATTCTCTGTAATTTTTCTGCTCCTATTCCTTTAGATATATTATTTACATAGCCGTTAGATAGCCCCGTGCTTTTTTCAAAAGCAGCCTGAGACAATCCTTTTTCTCTTAAAAAACCTATAATCCTTTCTTTTACAGTGGTTTCCATCAATATATTATTTTGAACGATTCCAAATAACGATTTTTACAGAAATTTCTCTAATAAAACCATTGTCGTTTACAGAGAAATCTCTAATTTTGCATTGTGGTTCTACCACGAAAAAGCACTACCTCTGGTGAGAGGTGTTACTTGGCGGTAAAAACTTTTGCAAAGGTAGTGTTTTTTTTTGAAAAGAATAAATAAGCGGTGCTGACACCACTGTAAAAAGAACAGATAAAAAAAGACTTTTAGGAACTCTGTGTCAAACGACAGTAATGTCGGGGGAGTTTCTGGGGGTCTTTTGTTTTTTAAGAATGTTGTACCAAATATCAAGAAAAGAGGTAGAGGAGCTAATAGCAAGTGGCATAGCTATCGGAGTGCAGAGAGCATTGGAGAGTGTGTGCGAGCGTCCTCGATATATTTCTCAGAATAAAGCGTATAAACGTTTCCGCAAAGCACGGGTACAACAGTGGGTAGAGAGAGGCTTAGTAAAACCTATGCCAAACGGAAAGGGAAAGACCTCTACGGTGAACTATGAATTGGCACAGTTGCTCAAGGCGGAAGCGTGCGAAACGATTGTAATCTACAAAAGTTAATACCACTATGCAAGCACAAGAATTTAAGAAGATTATAGACAGAGTGAATCAAGGTATACGTGTACCTGCTACGATGAGTTGGACGAGCGATGAGACAGTAGATATATTCTGCGACGTAGAGGTAACGGAGGAGTACTGGCTGAACGTCTGCGGCAAGGGCTACGGACATACGGAACACGAGGACGGACAAGGATATTCGCCGACGTACGATGAGCTTGTGATAGACAGCATAGACATAGACGAAGTACACGCTTTCCTTACTGCC
>ERZ773063.190-NODE-190-length-42104-cov-5.828985_pt1 | contig 42104 bp, 27 predicted proteins | sample MGYA00580625_ERZ773063 | MGnify/ENA primary metagenome ERZ773063 (study PRJEB29015, sample SAMEA2738022) | human oral metagenome | biome: human oral; feature: human-associated habitat; material: dental | place: China | collected 2042 ... | reverse complement strand
ATTTGCTGTCAATAGCGGCGCTATTGACAGCAAATGGCAACGCAGTCATGCGCCCATTGCGGGGATGCGACGGCCGCGGAGACTTGTTCAGAGGATCCCTAGGGCTGATACTTGTACCCCATGCCGTACACCGACTGGATCAGGTCGCTGTCGGGCAGGATGCGTCCCATCTTGCGGCGCAGATTCTTCACGTGCGTGTCGACCGTGCGGCCGTTGACCACCCGGTGGTCTTCATACAGGCGCTCCAGCAGGTCATCCCGGCTGAACACATGACCGGGCATGGCCGCCAGCACCGACAGCAGGCGGAATTCGACCGGCGTGAGCTCCAGCGGGCTGCCTTCCAGCCACGCCGCATGGCGCACCGTGTCGATCCACAGCCCGTCAGGCGGCGGCGACACGTCCGCGGGCTTTTCCAGCACGGCCTCGGCCACCGCCTTCTGCTGCGGCTTGACCGCATCGGCCAGCGTGCGACGCAGCACCGCCCGCACCCGCGCCACCATCTCGCGCGGGCTGAAAGGCTTGCAGATGTAGTCGTCGGCGCCCAGCTCCAGCCCCAGCAGCCGGTCGATCTCTTCCACGCGCGCCGTCATCATGATGATGGGCACCGACGAGAAGGTGCGGATCTCGCGACAGATGTCGATGCCGTCACGGCCCGGCAGCATGAGGTCCAGCAGCACCAGATCCGGAGGGTTGGTGCGCACCGCGTTGACCACCAGCCGGCCATCGGCCAGGATCCCGGTCTGGAAACCGGCAGCATCCAGGTATCGACAGACCAGGACGGCCAGCTTCGGCTCGTCCTCGACCACCAGCAGCTGCAGCGGCCGGCCAGGATTGGTCCAGATATTCTGCTGCGTCATCCATTTCCCTCCGAAGAATGCTCGGGGGGCAGCTCGATCCGGACGCGCAGCCCACCCAACGGCGAGGCCTGCGCCATGATGCGACCACCATGCGCCTCCACGATGCCCCGGCAGATGGCCAGCCCCAGCCCCGACCCGCCCGTGGCCCGGTTCCGCGACGCCTCACGACGGTAGAAACGGTCAAAGAGACGCGGATAGTCTTCAGGCGACATGCCGGGGCCGGAGTCGTCGAAATCGATGATCACGCCCGGGCTGCCCGCCTGACAGCCCACCTGCACGGTACCGCCCTGGTCCACGTAGCGTACGGCGTTTTCCAGAAGATTCTGGAAAACCTGACGCAATCGATTCGGATCCCCCGAAACGAGCATTCTATCTATAACCCCGACCCTTTTCAGGGACAACCCGCGGACAGCCAGGCGCTCCTGCCAGCTCGACAGCGTGGTGTCCAGCAGCTCCACCACATCCACCTGCTCCCAGTGATACGCCAGCGGTGCCACCTCCGTCATCGACAGCATGTGGATGTCGTCGACCAGCTTGGACAGAATGCCCACTTCACTCTGAAGGGATTGAACCACCCGCTGGTCCAGCGGCTGGAGCCCATCCTCCACCGCCTCCAGCTCGCCGCGCATGATCGCCAGCGGCGTGCGCAGCTCGTGCGAGACGTCCGCCATGAAGGCGCGGCGCATGTTCTCGTTGCTCTGCAGCGTGCCGGCCAGCTTGTTGAACACCCGTGCCAGCTGCCCCAGCTCATCCTGCGAGGACACCGGCACGCGGATGTCGTACTGTCCCGCCGCCAGCGCCCGCGTGGCCGTGGCCAGCCGCCTTGCCGGCACCAGCATCACCCGCCCCAGCAGCCAGGCAACAACGGCCGCCAGCAGCACCGCCAGCCCTGCGATGTACCAGGCCGCACTCTCCTGACGGCGCTGGAAGGCCAGATCGGCCGCATCCGTCACCTCGGTGAAGCGCTTGCTGCCCACCCAGCCGGCCACCACCCCATCCACCAGGATCGGCACGAAATGCGCATCCGGCCCCGGGTCCGGGTTGCCCACCACGAAACGGCCACTGGCATCCTGCAGCGTCATGCGTGCCGCGGCATCCATGGGCGGCTTGGGCGCCACCCCCGGCCATCCGGGTCCCGGCGCCGGCGCAGGCGGCATATCGGGGTGCACATCCCCGCCATCGACCAGAACGTCCAGCAGGGACTCCTCGGCCGGCGGCGACAGCTCACCAGCGCGGGCCTCCGGCGGCCAGGAGGCCCCCTTCGTGCCCCCTTGCCCCGGGCGGACCGATTCATCCGCCTGCGTGGCCGACAGGTTGGACAGCCACCACCAGTTCGATGCCTGGCCCACATCGGCGGAGGCCTGCCCGGGCTGCGGCCCATGCCGCGACATGTCACCAGGCAGCAGACCATTGGGCAGCAACCCCTTCGGCAGAGGGCCACCGTGTGGGAGCGCCCCGTGCACGTGCGCTGCATCCGGCGCTGCGCGCTTGTCTTCCTGCCCGGGCTGCTCATACATCAGCCCGCGCGCCGCCCCCATGCCCTCGGCATACGGCATGGGCACCAGCCATTGGCAGGCCTGAAGCGGCCTGCGGCCCAGAATGGGCAGAATCGGCATCTGCCGCGGCCCCGAATGCAACCGGTAGCCGCTATAGCGCACAATGTGCCGCCACAGGTCGTCGCGCCCACGCAGGGCATCCCAGCCGTGCTCCGGATCGCCCACCTCACGCCAGTGCGCCGCCAGCACCGTCGTCAGCACGTTCAGGCGCCGGGTCTCCACCTCATTCAGGTAGCCCAGAAAGCCGCGCTGGAAACTGATGCGGTTGGCAATGCTCATGGCCACCGCCATCACGACACTGGCCGCCAGTACGGCCACGAACAACTTGAAACCTATGCCGATTCTCATGCTGCCTAATTGAACACAGGAAACGTGGCTGTTGCGCGAAACGGCGCTCCCCACGGCCAAGAATCCGCAATATCCTCATAATCTGCGGGTTCGATGCCGCAAGCCCCCTCGGGAATACCCTCAACCTTACCCCAATACCATGAAAGGCTCTATTTCCTCCGGCGTACTGCTGGTCACCGCCCTGCTGCTGGCCGGCTGCCAGACCATCTCGCCCGACAAGGCCGGACTGGCCCCCGAAGACGCCCGCACCGTGGCCCGCAAGGCCATTCCCCCCAACGTGAAGGACGCCGGCGGCTGGGCCACCGACATCCAGACATCCTTCTCGCTGCTGGGCCTGCCCGCCACCCGCGGCAGTCTGTGCGCCACCGTCGCCGTCATCGAGCAGGAATCGGGCTTCCAGGTCAATCCCACGGTGGCCGGCCTGCCCGCCATCGCCTGGAAAGCCATCGACGAACGCGCCGCCCGCTACCACATCCCCGGCTTCATGGTCCGCACCGCCCTGGCCCTGCCCAGCGGCAACGGTCAGAGCTACGCCCAGCGCATCGACAGCGCCCGCACCGAAGAAGACCTCAGCCGCACCTTCGAGGATCTCATCGACACCGTGCCCCTCGGGAAGCGCCTGTTCGGCCAGTACAACCCCGTGCGCACTGGCGGCGCCATGCAGGTCTCCATCAGCTATGCCGAAGACCACGCCAAGCGCAAGTCCTACCCCTACGGCGACGCCGGCAGCATCCGGCAGGAAATCTTCACCCGTCGCGGCGGCCTTTACTTCGGCATCGCCCACCTGCTGGACTACCCCGTCGACTACCCCGAGATGAAGTATCGCTTCGCGGACTACAACGCCGGCCACTACGCCAGCCGCAACGCTGCCTTCCAGCGCGCCCTGGCCGTGGCCACCGGCCAGAAGCTCACCCCCGACGGCGACCTGCTGGACCACGCCAACCCCTCCATGGCCACCCCAGGCCAGACCGAGCGCGCCGCCCGCACCTTCGGCAAGCAGATCGGTCAGAACGACGACAGCATCCGCGCCATGCTGCAGAAGGGCGACACCCTGGCCTTTGCCGAAACCCCGCTCTACAAGGCCGCCTTCGCCCACGCCGACCGCGCCGGCAGCGGCAAGCCCATGTCCCGCGCCATCCTGCCCGACATCCAGCTCAACAGCCCCAAGATCACTCGCAAGCTCACCACCGCCTGGTTTGCCGAACGGGTGAACGAGCGCTACCTGCGGTGCCTGAAGCGGGTGGGTGGGGAGTGAGGTTGTCAGAACTCTGAACTGAAAGCACGCCGGCCGATGTCCGGATGCCAGTCACCGCGCCTCCTGACAATAAAAGAGCAGCCCGAAGGCTGCTCTGCGCCGGGCATGCACGCATGCCCGGAATCCTGCGAGTCAACAACTCAGCCGCCGGACGCGCTTCCCGAAGAACTGCCCGTCTGGTTGGCAGGCGCCACCTCTGCCGGCTTCCCACCGATACCGTAGCGGAAGTTCACCGTACAGATATCCTCGAAGCCGCCCGTTCCCGCAGCCCAGCTTTCATCCGTGTTGCGCTGGAAGATCTTGATATCGTCGGCCAGCGAGTTGAACTGGAAGACCATCTGCTGGATGCGGAAGGTCTGCAAGACATCCAGCTTCTGCTGGATGTTGGGCGGGTTGTCGTATGTCTTGGTGGCGTTGATCAGCATGAACATGTCGCCACCCGCATCCAGACGCGTGAACTCGGGGATGGTGTTGGCGGTCTTGAAATCCAGAACGACGTTCGTGTCGTTGATGTGCCTGATGACCCCATCCCGCTGAATCAGGGTATAGCAGGGTTTGTCCTTGCTGTTTGACCCCACATAGACGCCCGCCATGCAGCGATACAGCGCGGACGGGTCATTGCCCACTGTCACGGGGCAATTCTGCTTGTAGTACTGGTACAGATCCTGTCCCTGCAGAGAGACATATGATGCGGTCTGACTCGTTTTCTGATCCACAAACGGATCTTTATCCAGACCCACGATGATGTACTTCAGTTTCCCGTCATCATCGTTCTTGAGAAGCTCATAGGCCAGCTTCCGAGTCTTCGCGATCTGCTCTTCCCGCTCCCTCTTCTGCTCTTCGGTCAGCTTCTGCTGCGCAAGCTTGCGGCCTTCTTCACTGTTCGCAGCTGCCTGTTTCCACTGCTCGTAGTTCAGCGTCAGGTTTCCGCACCCTTCACCCGTGGCCATGCAGCGTTCCAGGGCCTGGGTGGTAGTGTTTCCGTTTGCGATTCCGTTGGTTGCCAGCGTGTTGTTTCCACCCTGTGCGGGGTTCTTGGAGGCAGTGCCTACCACCCCGGAGTTGTCGATCGGGCCACCGCCACAGGCAGCAAGCGCTGAAAGCAGCGCTACCGCGCCCACGGCAGGCAGCAGTTTGAACGAGGGATGTGAAGACTTGAGGCGCACGAGAGATCTCCTATATTGCATCGATCGGCGAATTTCGGACACCGACTCGACGAGGTCGTTTGGTCAGAAACAGAAAGAGAACTGCCACAGCAACCCCGGCTGCAATCACGTCTCAGCGCACCAGGAAATGCAAGGATGAATGACAACGATTGTTCATCCCATGCCATGGTCCAGTGCACACATCTTTTCATTTGTAAAGAATGCTGCCCAGCACGCAGCCTCCAAACGGTGGATGCTCTCAGGCGAGCGGCTGCCCCCACCTGTCACGCATCCCCTGCGGGACTCGACCAGCGTGTCATTTGGGCATCATGCCCAGCCCTCAACCAGGCCAGCGGCCTCCTCAGCAAAGATCAGGGCCTCAGCCTCGGCCGGACTGCCCCTCAGGGCCAGACACTGCCGGCGCACCTCAGACACAAAGGCCGGAGAATGCATGTCCGGGTTTTGAGACCTCGCCGTCCGGCCATCCGCTGCACGCATTCTCTTCACACGAGCACAAGGCTCGCCGTCTCCCCCCAGAGCACCTGATTCCCTGACCATCAAGCTCACCTCCCCTCATCACCCCCAGCCCTGCACCGCTGCGCCCCCTCCCGCCGTGGATCGCCGTGCCGATCGAAGCGCTCGTGCCGCATCTCTCCCGAGGGGCGCTGCCGATAGTTCTGGGTGGGCTCGCAGTCAGCCGCCCTGGTCGTCGATGAAGCAGGCACGGTCGAGGCATTGGCCGCCTCGTTCGCGGAGCCTTCCCGGCCCGATCGCGCCGCAGAGTCACCCTGCCCGTCACTGAAGATCTGCTGCCCGGCAGGCGCACCGCCCAAGGTCGTCCCCTCCTGCGACACGAGCAACGGCGTGGCCAGGGTGGCCACCACCAGCAGGACCAGTACGGACGAGACCGACGCCAGCGCGACACCCGCCAAGCTGTAGCGGGGCGGTGCATCGGGAATGGCGCAGGCAATGGCACGGGTGACGACCCACAGGCCGTAGACGGCCAGCACCAGGCCCAGCGGCTGGGCAATCCCGGCCGGCAGCTCCAGCGACTCCAGCAGGGCCGACAGCACGTTGGGCACCAGCCCGGCAGCCAGCAGCAGGTTGAAGAGCGGCCCCCGGCCATCCCAGCGCCCATCGCGCATCAGCCACCAGCGCAGCACGCCATGCACCAGGCCGTACAGCAGCGCGTTCAGCCCCAGCCCCACCAGCAGCGCCTGCGGGATGGTCATGAGCGGCATGCCGTCGTCCTGCGTGAGGCTCGCCAGACTCATGCCCACCAGGACGCCCAGCACGACCAGCACCCCCACGGTCTGCCGGCGCGGCACCTCAAAGGCCGACAGCGGCAGGTCCCGCAGCAGGAAAAGCGAAAGGGCGGCAGAAATCATGACGGGGCTACTCCTTCAGGCCAATGGCTCCGACACGGCGCAGGCTGGCGTGCATTCCCGGTGTGTCGCCAGCCACCGCCGATTCTTCATGGTAGCTGTGGGCCGCCGTCGCCTTGCGCAAGACCCTGGCCGCGTCAACGCAGCATCTCGCCCTCTGACGCTTCATCTTCCTGCGGAGCACTCAATCCTTCAGCCACAGTCTCCGCAAGCGGACGCCCTTGGGGCTGAGGTAACGGTCAAAGTCTCTCCGATCAACGGTCAGGATGGCATGGACACCGATACGGTCTGCAGCAAGCACCAGGGCCACGTCAGCCAGGTCCGCGCCTCCGTCCTCATACTGCACCATGTAGTCCGCCATGTCGGACAGCTCGGCAGGATCGCTGGAAAGCAGCGTCAGTCGGCCTGCCGCCGCCCAGCGCAGCATGTTGATTCTGGACTTGTCGTTGAGCAGGTGGCATGCCTCGGTCAGTACTTCCCACACCGAATACAGGCGTACCCCAGCCAACTCACCCAGCATCCGTACAGCGCTGGCATGGTGGGCATCGCCGTCGTTGAACAGGGCAACGAGAAACCCTGTATCAACCAGCGTAGCCGTATTTCTCACGCAGCTTCTCCAGCACAGCCCGCTTGAGCGGATCCTTGACCGAGTCGGGATCGCGCAGCCCCCCGCCCTGGCCGATGTACATGGCATCGATCTCGGCCTCTGTCTTCTCGGCGGGGATGACCCGAGCGGCATAAGCGGCAATGCTGCGACGCACAAACTCGGACTTGCTGATATGCAGCCTGTCGGCAGCCAGCGTCAACAGAGCATCGTCTTCGGCGGTAAGTTGCAGGGACAGGCTCATGAAGCACCCAGAGCAGTGGAAATCACGCGTATCGGACAGTCGCTTCCCGTCAGCTTTTCAGCGCGCCACCCGAAACCGTGTTTATACGGTACTTGAGGAAGAGCCACAAGCCCCGCTCCTGCGGAGCCCTGCCCTCCCCCTGGCCGCATCAACGCAGCATCTTGCCCGGGTTGAAGAGCCCCTCCGGATCCAGCGCCGCCTTGATGCGCGCCATCAGCGCCACGCCCTCGGCGCCGGCCTCGGTCTCCAGGAAGTCCATCTTGTGCAGGCCGATGCCGTGTTCGCCCGTGCAGGTGCCGCCCAGCGACAGGGCCAGCGAGACAATCTCGCGGTTGAGCGCCTCGGCGCGGGCTACCTCGTCGGGGTTGTCCACGTCCACCAGGATCAGGCAATGGAAGTTGCCGTCGCCCACGTGGCCGACGATCAGCGACGGGAAGCCGCTGGCTTCCAGCAGCTTGCGCGCGCCCTCGACAGAGGCCGCCAGCCGCGAGATGGGCACGCAGGTATCGGTGGAGATGGCCCGTGCACCGGGTCGCATCTGCAGACCGGCAAAGTAGGCGTCATGCCGGGCATTCCACAGCCGGGTGCGCTCTTCGGGCTTCTCGGCCCAGGCAAAGTCCGTCCCGCCCTCGTCGGCGGCCAGCTGCTGCACCAGCTCCACCTGCTCGGCGACGCCGGCCGGGCTGCCATGGAACTCGAAGAACAGCGTGTAGCCTTCGCGCAGGTCCATCTTGCTGTAGGCATTGATGGCCCGGATGGCGGGCGGGTCAAGGAATTCGCAGCGCGCCAGCGGCACGCCCAGCTGGATGGCCTGGATGACGACGTTGACGGCCTGCTCGGCCGACGGGAAGTTGACCACGGCCGCCGACACCGCCTCGGGCAGCGGGTGCAGGCGCAGCGTGACTTCGGTGATGATGCCCAACGTGCCCTCGGCCCCCACGAAGAGGCGGGTCAGGTCATAACCGGCCGACGACTTGCGGGCGTGCGTGCCGGTATGCACCACCTTCCCTTCGGCCGTCACCACGGTCAGCGCCAGCACGTTCTCGCGCATGGTGCCGTAGCGCACGGCGTTGGTGCCCGAGGCGCGGGTGGAGGCCATGCCGCCGATGGAGGCATCCGCCCCGGGATCGATGGGGAAGAAGAGCCCCGTGTCATGCAGCTCCTGGTTGAGCTGCTTGCGGGTCACTCCGGCCTGCACCGTCACCAGCAGGTCTTCGGGAGCCACCGACACGATGCGGTTCATCCGCGACATGTCCAGCGTGATGCCGCCCCGGATCGCCAGCAGCTGGCCCTCAATGGACGAACCCGCCCCCCAGGGCACGATCGGACAGTGATGCGCGCGACAGAGCTTCACCAGGTCCACCACGTCCTCGGTGCTCTCGGCAAACACCACCCCTTCGGGCAGGGTCAGCGGGTAGATGGATTCATCGCGGCCGTGGTGCTCGCGCACCCCGTGCGACACCGAGAAGCGTTCTCCGAAACGCTGCTCCAGCGCGGCCTTCAGGGTTTCGTTCAACCGGGGCGCCGCGGCGCCCTGCCCATCGTTCGTCATCGTCTTTCCTGGGTTTGGATCATCAGGGTTGCAAAGCGGCCCGGCCCGGAATCCGCCCCCGCCATCACCCGGGGCCGGCGGGCCAGCGCCGAAGGGTGGATTCTAGATCGCGGCGCAACCCGGCGCTGCATCGCAGCATCCGCTCACCCCGGGTAAACCCTAGCCCACAACGTGCCCGTACAGTGCGCGGGGGGTCCGTAACGGGTTGTAGTATTTCGGGAATATCTGAACAGAAGGAACTCCTCCATGGCCCCGGTCATTACCTGCATCGAAGATCTCCGAGTCATTGCCAAGCGCCGCGTGCCGCGCATGTTCTACGACTACGCGGACTCCGGCTCCTGGACAGAATCCACCTACCGCTCCAACGAAACCGCTTTCCAGAAGATCAAGTTCCGCCAGCGCGTGGCGGTCAACATGGAAAACCGCTCGCTGGAAAACACGATGATCGGCGAGAACGTGACGATGCCGGTGGCACTGGCCCCCACGGGACTCACCGGCATGCAGCACGCCGACGGCGAGATCCTCGCGGCCCGCGCCGCCGAGAAGTTCGGGGTGCCGTTCACGCTCTCCACCATGAGCATCTGCTCCATCGAGGACGTGGCCGAGCACACCAGCCGCCCGTTCTGGTTCCAGCTCTACGTCATGAAGGACAAGGGCTTTGTCGAGCGGCTCATCAACCGCGCCAAGGCCGCCAAGTGCTCGGCGCTGGTCATCACGCTGGACCTGCAGATCCTCGGCCAGCGGCACAAGGACATCAAGAACGGCCTGTCCTCGCCCCCCAAACCCACGCTGACCAACCTCATCAACCTGGCCACCAAGCCCTACTGGTGCTGGCACATGCTGCACACGAAGCGGCGCACCTTCGGCAACATCGTCGGCCACGCCAGCGGCGTGAGCGACACCAGCTCGCTGTCGGCCTGGACCAGCCAGCAGTTCGACCCGGCCCTGTCGTGGGACGACGTGGCCTGGATCAAGGACAAGTGGGGCGGCAAGATCATCATCAAGGGCATCATGGAGCCCGAGGACGCCCATCTGGCCGTGAAGTCGGGCGCCGACGCGCTGATCGTCTCCAACCACGGAGGCCGCCAGCTCGACGGCGCCCTGCCCTCCATCGAGGCCCTGCCCGCCATCGTCGATGCGGTCGGCAAGGACAACATCGAGATCTACCTGGACAGCGGCGTGCGCTCCGGCCAGGACGTGATCCGTTCCGTGGCCATGGGCGCTCGCGGTGTGTTCATCGGCCGTCCCTTCCTGTACGGTCTGGGTGCCATGGGCGAGGCCGGCGTCACCAAGGCGCTGGAAGTCATTCGCAACGAAGCCGATCTCACCATGGCCTTCTGCGGGTTGCGTAACATCAAGGATGTGAACAAGAGCATCCTGGTGCCCGGCACCTACCCGACGTGAGCGAAACAAGCTTCTTCTGGCACGACTACGAAACCTTCGGGCGCGATCCGCGCCTTGACCGGCCGGCGCAGTTTGCCGGCATCCGCACCGACCTCGACCTGAACGAGGTCGGCGAGCCGGTGATGCTGTACTGCAAGCCGGCCCCCGACTACCTGCCTGACCCCGAGGCCTGCCTGCTGACCGGCATCCTGCCGCAGGAGTGCCTGGCCAGGGGGCTGCCCGAATACCGCTTTGCCGATGCGGTGCTGGCCGAGCTGGGTGCCAGCGGCACCATCGGCGTGGGCTACAACTCCATCCGCTTCGACGACGAAGTGACGCGCCACCTGATGTGGCGCACGCTGCGTCCGCCCTACGACCGGGAATGGCGCAACGGCTGCAGCCGCTGGGATCTGCTGGACGTGGTGCGCGCCACGGCCGCCCTGCGCCCCGAGGGCATCGAATGGCCTCGCCACGACGACGGCCGCCCCTCCTTCAAGCTGGAACATCTGAGTGCCGCCAACGGCCTGGCCCATGCGCAGGCGCACGACGCGCTCTCGGACGTGCGCGCCACCATCGCCCTGGCAGCCCTCATCCGCAACCGCCAGCCCCGGCTCTGGAACTTCTGCCTGGCGCTGCGCCAGAAACAGGCCGTGCTGACCGAGATCGGTTCCGACCGTCCTTTCATCCACGTCTCTGCCATGTACGGGGCCGAACGGGGCGGCATGGCGGTGGTCTGGCCGCTGGCCCAACATCCCACCAACCGCAACGAGCTGATCGTCTGGGACCTGATTCACGACCCCGCCGAGCTGACCGACCTGGATACGGAACAGATTCGCCTGCGACTCTTCTCGAAGACCGAGGACCTGCCCGAGGGCATGACGCGCCTGCCCATCCGGAGCCTGGCCATCAACAAGTCCCCCATCGTCATCGGCAACCTGAAGGTGCTCACGCCGGCCGTCATCGAACGCTGGCGCATCGACATGGAGAACATCGCCCGTCACACCGAAACGGCCCGACGCCTGACCCCGCAGCTGGCCAGCCGCATGGACGAGGTCTACCAGCGACCCCGCCCGCAAGGTCCCGCCCCGGACGTGGACGGCGATCTGTATGGCGGCTTCATCGGCAACGACGACCGTCGACGCCTGGATGACTGGCGCGAACGGCTGGATGCCACCGCATCGCAGGCCGCCACATCGCCGGACACCGATCATTCACATATTCAAATCCCGTCTTTTGAGGATCCCCGACTTGAGGAAATGTCTTTCCGATACCGTGCAAGGCAATTTCCGGATATTCTCAGTACTGAAGAAAAACAGCGCTGGGTGGCACACTGTCACGCCAGACTCCATCAGGGGGCCGGCAATGCCATGACGTTGGCGACTTTCGCCCATCGTCTGGACGAGCTCAACCAGTCGCTGTCACCCGACGATGAACACGGCCAACGGCTGCTGGAGGCTCTCTATGACTACGGTGAACAACTCGCCTGACAAAAACAGCACGACACAGACGCTCCAAGCTCCCCCTGTCTGCACGGAAGACGACATCTACTACTTCCGTGAAGGCACCAACAACCGGCTGTATCGCTGGCTGGGCGCCCACCCCTGCACCCATGCCACGCAGGAAGGCGGCAAGCCCGAGAAAGGCTGCTGGTTTGCCGTCTGGGCCCCCAACGCCCGCGAAGTGCAGGTCATCGGCGACTTCAACGGCTGGCAGCATGGCGCCAGCCCGCTGGCCGTGCGTGGCGACAGCTCCGGCATCTGGGAAGGCTTCGTGCCCCATGCCTCGGTCGGCGATTGCTACAAGTACCGCATCCTGTCGGCGCCCACCGGCGAATGGCTGGAAAAGAGCGACCCCTTCGGCTTTGCGTGGGAAGAGCCGCCCTGCACCGCCACCCGCATTGCCGACATCTCCTATCGCTGGGACGACGCCGAATGGATGAAGACGCGCGGCCAGGCCAACGCGCTCAACGCCCCCATCAGCATCTACGAATGCCACCTGGGCTCCTGGATGCGCCCGGACGACAACCCGCACGGCTTCCTCAACTACCGCGACATCGCGCCCAAGCTGGCTGACCACGTGCAGTCGCTGGGCTTCACCCACGTCGAGCTGATGCCCATCACCGAGCACCCGTTCTATGGTTCGTGGGGTTATCAGACGGTGGGTTACTTTGCCCCCACTTCGCGCTACGGCAGCCCGACCGACTTCAAGGCGTTCGTCGACTACATGCACGGGCGCGGCATCGGCGTCATCCTGGACTGGGTGCCCTCGCACTTCCCGGGTGACGCCCACGGCCTGCACCGCTTCGACGGCACCGAACTGTACGAGCACGCCGACCGCCGCCAGGGCTTCCACCCCGAGTGGAACAGCTGGATCTTCAACTACGGCCGCCACGAGGTGCGCAGCTTCCTGCTCTCCAGCGCCGCCTTCTGGCTGGACCAGTACCACATCGACGGCATCCGGGTGGACGCCGTGGCCTCCATGCTGTACCTGGACTATTCCCGCCAGGACGGCCAATGGATCCCCAACCGCTTCGGCGGCCGCGAGAACCTGGAAGCCATCCACTTCCTGCGCCAGCTCAACCAGAGCGTCTACCGCGACTTCCCCGACGTGCAGACCATCGCCGAGGAATCCACGGCCTGGCCGGGCGTCTCGCGTCCGGTGGCCTGGGGCGGCCACAGCAACGACAACCCCGAGACCATGAACGGTCTGGGCTTTGGCATGAAGTGGAACATGGGCTGGATGCACGACACGCTGTCGTGGTTCGAGAAGGACCCGGTCTACCGCAGCTACCACCAGAACGCGCTCAGCTTCAGCCTGTACTACGCCTTCAACGAGAACTTCGTGCTGCCGCTCTCGCACGACGAAGTGGTCTACGGCAAGGGCAGCCTGCTGTCCAAGATGCCGGGCGACGACTGGCAGAAGTTTGCCAACCTGCGCCTGCTCTACGGCCTGATGTGGACCCACCCGGGCAAGAAACTGCTGTTCATGGGCGGCGAATTCGGCCAATGGACCGAATGGGCACACGAAGGCAGCATCGACTGGAACGCCGCCGACACCTACTTCCACGTGGGCATCAAGCACCTCATCGGCGCGCTCAACCACCTGATGCGCACCCAGCCGGCCCTGCACCAGCGTGACTTCGACGGCAGCGGCTTCGAGTGGATCAGCGCCGACGACAGCGCCCATAGCGTGCTGGCCTATCTGCGCCACGGCAACGATCCCAAGGACACGCTGCTGGTCGTCTTCAACGGCACGCCTGTGCCGCACCACAACTACCGTCTGGGCGCCCCGCAGGGTGGCCGCTGGCAGGAGATCTTCAACAGCGATGCCTCCATCTATGGCGGCACCGACGTGGGTAACCAGGGCTTCGTGGATGCCCTCGACGAAGGCACCCATGGTCGCCCCTACTCGCTGGAGCTGATCCTGCCGCCGCTGGGCCTGCTGGTGTTCAAGCATGTCGACACGCCGGCTGCCAAGGCACTGCCTAAAGCCAAGGGCGCAGCGCCTGCTGCAAAAAAGCCTGAAGCCGCCCCTGCCACAGCCAAACCGGCCAAGGCTGAAGCCCCGGCGCCCAAGGCCGCTGTCGCCAAGACCAGCGCAGCCCCCAAGGCATTTGAAACCAGGGCGGCAGAGCCCAAAGCTGCGGCACCCAAAGCTGCGGCACCCAAGGCTGCAGCCCCCAAGGCCGCGGCACCCAAGGCTGCCACCACGTCACGCACGCGGACCAGCACTGCCAAGACGGCCGCGGCAGGGACAACCGCCAAGGCCACCAAGGCAGCCGCTCCCAAAGCAGCCAGCAGCCGCACCACGGCAACGACCAAGGCCAAGCCTGCCAGCAGCCGCAGCAAGGGCTGATTGAGGCACCCCGGGGACGGGCATCCACCTCCCCGGACAAAAAAAGCCGCCGATACGCTTTCATCCGTATCGGCGGCTTTTTTGTGGCGATGGGCCGTGAACGATCAGCTCACCCGGCCGATGACCCCTTCTGCCAGCCAGTCCATCTTCTGCATGACGGTGTCGGACATCACGCCGCCCAGCTGGCGAACCTTGCCGTCATTGGCGCGCAGCTCGCCCTCGAAGACATGCCGGTGCCCGCGCATGAGCTGCAGGCGCACGGCGTTGATCTGCCGGCGCACCGTCTGTGACACGGGCGCGGGCCCCAGTTCCAGCTGCACCATGCCGTCGGCCAGACCGCCCCAGGTGTGGTCCGGCTCCCACTTGCCTTCCAGCAGCTTGCGGGTGCGCTCCAGGTAGTAGGCATTCCAGTTGGGCTGCACGGTACCCAGCAGCAGATTGCGCGGCACGATCTTGCTGTAGTCGCCCTGGAAGCCGATCAGCTTCAGCTTGCGATCACGTGCCACCTCGGCCACCGCCACGGTGTCGGTGTGCTGGGTGAACACATCCGCCCCCTGCGACAGCAGGCTGTAGGTGGCCTCGCGCTCCAGTCCCGGATCGCGCCAGTTGTTGGTCCAGTACACCCGCACCGTGATCTTGGGATTCACCGAACGCGCGCCCAGCGTGTAGGCGTTGATGCCCTGCAGCACCTCGGGAACCGGCACGGGCGCAATGTAGGCCAGCACACCGGCCTTGCTGGCGTGGGCTGCCAGCATGCCGGCCAGATAGCGGGCCTGGTAGTAGCGGGCGTTGTAGGTGCCCACGTTGTCAGCCGTCTTGAAGCCGGCATTGCTCTCGAAGCGCACCGAGGGGTAGTCACGCGCCACGCGCACAATGGCGTCCATGAAGCCATAGGCGGTCCCGAACACCAGCTGACAGCCGTCGGCGCACATCTTGCGCAGCACCCGGTCGGCGTCCTTGCCTTCGGTCACGCGCTCAGCCGGCACCAGCTCGATGCGGTTGCCCAGCTGCCGCTTCAGGTACTGGGCGCTGAGCGCGTGCAGGTGGCTGGCCGAATACGGGTCGATCGGGCCGTCATAGAGAAAGCCCACGCGCAGCGGCTTGGAAGCAGCGCGGCTGGCCGCATGACTGGTACCCGCCGTGGCGGACTTGCCCGCGGTCGGCGTGGCGGCTGCATGGGTGCCATGAGCAGCCCCGGCGGCCTTCCGGTCGGTACCTTCGGCAGCCCGCGCGGACAGCGGCAGGCCGGCCTGCGACAGCAACAGCCCGCTGCCAGCAGCCAGCAGCAGGCGACGACGATTCGTTTGCGACATCTTGGGAGATTCCGGATTCATGGACATTGGGCAGAATCAGCGACCGGCAGGCACCTGGCCTTCAACCCCTTTCACGTAGGTCATCAGACCTTCCAGGAAGCGGTCATCACCCACCTTGCCGGACGGCAGCAGCTCGCGGTCATCCACCGTCACCAGCGGCCCTTTCCAGATCTGCAGCGTGCCGTCGCGCAGCGCCTTGCGCTTTTCCTCGACGGCAGCCCGGGCCTCGGGCGTCAGCTTGTCGGACAGGGCCACCAAGTCCACACGGCCGTCACGCAGCCCCTGCCAGGTGGGCGCAGGCTTCCAGCGCTTGTCCAGCACCTGCTGCACCGTCTGCACATAGTAGCCGGCCCAGTCGAAGGCCACCGACCCCAGGTGCGCCTTGGGCGCGGCCTGGCTCATGTCGGCGCCCCAGCCAAAGGCGTACTTGCCCACCCGCTCGGCCTGCTTCAGCGGGTCGGTCGTGGCGGTGTTGTAGATGATCACGTCAGCACCGCCGCTGATCAGCGTCTGGGTGGCCTCGGTCTCGCGCACCGGGTCTGCCCAGCCGTTCACCCAGGCCACCTTCACGCGCGCCGTGGGGTTGACCGACTGCGCACCCAGCGCAAAGGCATCGATGTTGCGGACCACCTCGGGAATGGGCACCGGTGCCACGAAGCCCACGGTGTCGGTCTTCGTCATCTTGCCAGCGGCCACCCCGGCCAGGTACACCCCCTCATAGGCGCGCACCCCATAGGAGCGGATGTTGCCTGCGGACGTGCCCAGCCCGGCCACTTCCCAGCGCACATCCGGGTATTCCAGCGCCAGACGCTTCATCAGCGCCTCGTAGGTGGCGCCAGTGCCGAAGATGAGCCGATTGCCGTCTTCCACCAGCTTGCGGAAGGCCTTCTCGGCATCAACGTCCTTCACGTTGTCCAGCACCGTCACCGCCACCCGGTCACCCAGCTGCTGACGCAGGGCATCAATGCCCTGCTGGTGCGAGCGCGACCAGCCGCTGCCATCCGGCGTGGTGGGCAGCACGAAGCCCACCTTCAGATCCGCCTCGGCCTTGGCCGCAGGCTCTGCCTTGGCAGTGCTGTCCTGCTGCGCAGCCGGCGTGCCCTGAGCGGCGGGGGCTTTCTGATCGGCCGGTGCATCCTGTCCGGCCGGCGCTTTCTGCCCGGCCGCAGCGCCTTGCCCGGCGGCTGCCTTCTGTTCGGCTGCAGCGCCCTGCTCGGCCGAAGCCTTCTGCCCCGAAGCGGCTTCAGCCTGTCCGGCGGCCTTGTCGGCCGCAGCGGCAGCAGGCTGGACCTTTTCGGGCTGGTCCAGGGTGGGCTGGGCCGCCAGCGGCGCAGCCAGCACCAGCATCACGGCCGCAGCCAGCGGCGCGGTCTTGCATCGACGGGGAAGTTTCATGGAAGGAAGCTCCGCAGGCCCGGGGAACGCCCCCGGGAAAGGGCTGGAACGCCAGAAAGTCAAAGTCATGATTTTATCAGTGCAGCTTGGCGACAACGGATACAACCTGAATCGATATCGAACGTTCTGGCAGAAGTCCTGCCAAAAACTGCGCACGACAGGCTGTTCCGGCACACAGGAAGCGCCCGGGGGCTTTCGACAACGCCAGAGCGCGTGCGGTCACGGCGTCTCGCACGGCTGCATGACATGGCCCACCCGATCAGTCGGTCATCAGGGACATCGGCTGCAGGCGGGGCCACAGCGCCGCCAGGAAGTCGTCATTGGACACTGGCCGTGGGCTGACCGAGGCCAGATCCACCGTGGTGGCCGCCAGCTCGTCGGCCAGCGCCACCGGATGCCCCAGTGTCTGCGCCAGCAGCCGCCAGGGGGCCGGCTGCACCAGCACGCCCAACGCCAGCAGCACGCCATGGCGGCTGCGCCGCTGGGCAAAGCCGACCAGCTTGCGCGCCACGCCCGTGGCCGGGTCATCCACCACCACCTCCCAGGGCGCCACACCGGCAAAGCACGCCCACGCCAGCCGTTCCGGCGCCGGAATGCGCTCGGCCGGCGGTACGGCACGCGCCATCACGCCCAGCTCGGCCAGCGTCTCCACCATGGCCTCGCCCAGCCAGCGATAGCTGTCGGCCACGGAGGTCGTTGCCATGCGCGGGTCGTCCAGCGGCAGCAGCAGCGATGCACTGAGCAGCCACGGCCCCACCAGCACCGCACCACCACCGGCGCCACGCTTGACCAGCGGCAGGCGCACAGCGCCAGAATCCGCCAGACTTTCCGGGGACGAGTCCCCCGCGTCGCCGATAGGCGTGCCGCGCATGTCGGCGGCTGCCGGCCTGTCCGCCAGCGCATGCTGCGAGCGCCCCAGCACGATGGCCCCTTCTCGGTAGGTCCAGACCTTCATCCGCGGCTGCAGCACGGGCTCTGCCAGCTGGCGCTCGTTCCAGCGCTGCTCCCGGGCCGCGTCCAGGTCCGACGCACCTGTCGCTTCCCCTGTCAGGGAGAGACCCTCACCATGTCCTTCATGCGTCGGGGATGTTATGTTCATGCGTTTTCTGCATATCCATCTGTCGCTCAGGCAGAGATGATGCGCCAAAATGGCCGCCATTGTCTCGAGAAGGCCTGCCACGCGCCAGACAGGATCCCGCCGCGGCCGGTACATACGTCACCTCGCAAGGAGTTCTCACCCCATGAAAGCCAACAACATTCTTGCCACCATCGGCAACACCCCGCATGTGCGCATCAACCGGCTGTTCGGTCCCGGCCATGAGGTCTGGATCAAGGCCGAACAGGCCAACCCGGGGGGCTCGGTGAAGGACCGTATCGCCTTGGCGATGATCGAAGATGCCGAAAAAAGCGGCAAGCTCAAGCCGGGTGGCACTATCGTCGAGCCCACCTCCGGCAACACGGGCGTCGGTCTGGCCATGGTGGCGGCCGTCAAGGGCTACAAGCTCATCCTGGTCATGCCCGAATCCATGTCGCTGGAGCGCCGGCGGCTGATGCTCGCCTATGGCGCACGCTTCGAGCTGACCCCGCGTGAGCGCGGCATGCCCGGCGCCATCGAACGGGCCCGCGAGCTGCTCACCGAAACGCCCGACGCCTGGATGCCGCAGCAGTTCGAGAATCCGGCCAACCCCGCCATCCACTCCGAGACCACGGCCAAAGAGATTCTGGCCGACTTCCCCGAGGGGCTGGACGTGCTGATCAGCGGCGTGGGCACCGGCGGCCACCTGAGCGGCGTGGCCCGCGTCCTGAAGAAGGCCTGGCCCAACCTGAAGGTATTTGCCGTGGAACCGGCGGCTTCTTCCGTCATCTCCGGCGGCAAGCCCGGCCCGCACCCCATCCAGGGTCTGGGCGCCGGCTTCATCCCCAAGAACCTCGACACCAGCCTGCTGGATGGCGTGGTGACCGTCGACGGCGAGGATGCCAAACGCTTCGCACGTGACGCTGCGTCCCAGGAAGGCCTGCTGGTAGGCATCTCGTCGGGCGCCACCCTGGCCGCCATTGCCAGCAAGCTGCCCGAGCTGCCGAAGGGCGCCCGCGTGCTGGGCTTTGCCTACGACACCGGTGAGCGTTACCTGTCCATCGACGGCTTCCTGCCGACCTGATCTCACAGGATCCGCCATCAGAGGGGGGCTTTGGCCCCCCTTTTTTTCGGCCCCCTTTTTCGGCCCCGTTTCAGAAGCCGCTTTTCAGAGGCTGCCATCCCATCTGAAACCGCCCTCCGAGGCCCCTTCAGACCCCCCGGGTGGCCCTCACCAGCATGTAGCCTGCCAGCCCGAACAGCAGGCAGGCAAAGGCCCGCTTCAGGGTCGGCACCGGCAGCCGATGCGCCATGTAGGCCCCCACCGGCGCAAACAGCATGCTCATCGGCACGATGGTGAACAGCGCCCGCAGGTCCAGATACGCCAGCGCCCCACCCGGCAGCCCCTGCCACCAGCCCATCACCATATAGCCCAGCGTACCCGACAACGCGATCGGAAAGCCGCAGGCCGCACTGGTCGCAATGGCCTTGGGCAGCGGCACGCCACGGCTGTTCAGGAAAGGCACTGTCACGAAGCCGCCACCAGCACCGAAGATCGCTGACAGGACCCCGATGCCAGTGCCCACGACTGCCAGCCCCAGGCGCCCCGGCAGCCGTGCCGGCACATCCGGCTCGACGCGCCGCGCGCCCCGCAGCATCCGGCTGCCCATCCATCCCACGAAGAGCGCAAAGGCCACCGCCAGCACCTGCCCGGGCAACCACGCCACGATGCGCGAGCCCAGCTGCCCGCCCACCAGGATGCCCGGCGCCAGCAGCCAGACCAGATGCCACTGCACCGCCCCCTTGCGGTGATGCGCCCGCATGCTGGACAGCGACGTGAACATGATGGTGGCCAGTGCCGTGGCCAGCGCCGTCTGCACCACCATGGCCGGGTCATGCCCCGCATGGTCAAAGATCATCACCAGGAAGGGCACCAGCACCATGCCGCCGCCCACGCCCAGCAGACCAGCAAGAAAACCGCCACCGCAGCCCATCAGCAGCAGCATCACCACGGTAGTTGCCGTCATCTTTCTTCTTCTGCGTCCTTTTCGCTATTTCCAGCACCTAGCCGCCACACCATCGGAAGCATACCTGCGCGCATTCGCCTTTCACCGCTCCGGGCGCCCAGGCCCCATCGGGCCCGCCCGCCTTGCGCACACCCCGGCGCCGGCGGCCTATTGTGCGCCAATCGGCCTAGGCCGTCGGTAAGGCTGCCAGAAAACTCCCACGCCAGCACACACGGCAACCCCTAATCTCCTGCCATCCGATCAACCGGCCTCGCCCCCACGCTGCCACCCGTCGTTGTCTGACCGCCCCAGCCCGCTGCACGCCACGGCCCATGTCCCTCATGACGGCATGACAGCGGTCAGATACCACGGCACACCGGCAGGACGATGCCCCACAGGAGATTTCCCATGCCCCGCCTCTCCACCCGCCGCGACGCATCCCCCATGCACGCCATCCGCCCTTCGTTGCAGTCCGCTCACAGGACCCGAAACACTTCCCCCAGCGCCCTGTCCGCACTGTCCACCCTGCTGGCCGCCGCGCTGCTGGCCGGATGCGCCGTCACGCAGCCCAACGGGATTCCCGAACGGATGCTGACCCCGGAGGCCGTGCAGGAGGCCGCGCGCCAGGACGCCAATGGCGAGCCCTACTACCTGAGCTACCAGGTGGGCGAAACCGGACTGGCCGCCGCCTTTGATGACGGCAGCCATACCTATGTGGAATTCGAACGCCCCGTGCCCAGTGACCTGAGCTGCTTTGACAATGCGGGCGCCCTGCTGGGCTGCGAAGCCGTGGGCAACGTGCTGGCCGTTGAAGGAACCCACGCCGGCATCCTGTTGCGCCAGGGCGAAAATGCCAGCTTCATTGCGCCCAACCCCAAGGCGCTCACCCCGCCGCCGCGACAGCTGGGCAACACGTCCGCCTGGGCCGCCCATGTACAGGCCCGCAATCGCGTGCTGCTGAAGGCACCGCTGCGACAGGCACTGGAACGCAGCGCCGGGGTACAGGCCGACCCGAACCTGAATCAGGCTGCCGGCCTGCGCGCCTCGATGGTGCAGACCGTTGCACCAGCCCAGTCAGGAGCGGTCGAGCACCCAGGCTCGGCCACGGACCGCCACAGCACACGCCTTCTGCGCCATGGCGAAACAGCGAGCCACCGCGAAAGAGCGAGCCACCACGCAACCACGAACGAACCGGGCCCCAGAGCCCGTGGCTCCCTCAAGGCAGAGCGCCCTGACGGGGCTGCCGCCATCACCCCCGGCACGAGCGTCCGCCCCGGCAAGCCGGCAGACGCCACCCCCGCCACGGCACCCGGGTCGCACAACATCATCGTGTCGACTTCGCGCTGGACTTCACTGCCTTTTGCCGACAACAGCGCTCAACTGGATGCCCGGCACCCGGTCATGACGCGGCTGGGCAAGAGCCTGACCCAGGCCGATGAGGTTCGTGTCGAAGTCCTGAGCAGCGCCGAGGATGCGCTGCTGGCCCAGGCGCGCCTGGCGGCCACCCGGGAACTGCTGCAAAGGCAGGGGGTGATCAGCGGCCGGATCCGGACCAGCACGCGCACCCTGCCGGCCGCCCGCAGCACGCGACAAGGTGCTGCACCGGGTCAGCCGACCCTGCGCATCCAGCTACTGAAGAATGGATTGCCGCTGGAAGCGGCCTGAGCTTACAGCGAGCGCAGAGCGACGCGCGCCGCCAGCGCCTCTTCGTCCGCGTGCTGAACAGTCGCGCGCTTTCCGGCCGTGGACGACGTGCCGCCCGAAGCGTGCGTGCTCATGTTCGCCGCGGCGTGCATGCCGAACATCGACACCGGCGGCAGATTGCGCGCCACCGTGAACAGGCGCTCGTTCTCGACACCCCGGTCACGCATGCCGTCGAAGAAACGGGCACTCATGCGATGCGGCAGATAGCGCATCTGCATCACATAGCCCCCGTTTCGACACAGATAGGTGAAGAAATCGGCAATGTCGTCGGAGTAGAAGAGGCCCGCCGTGGGAATGAACGAGGCCAGCAGGATCCGCTTGTCGCGCAGCGCCGGGAAGTGGTCGTACAGCTTCTCGATGCCGTCGGCAAACACCCGCGCCGTGGGGTGCTGCTGCTGGAAGCGGTGGGCAAACTCGTCCTCGATCTCGAAGAAGAGCGTCTCGGGCAGAAGCTGATGCACGCGCGAGGCGACCACGCCACTGCCGATGCCGGCCAGGACCACCTGGTCATAGCCGCCAGCCAGACGCCGCACCTCGTGTGCGGCGCGCTGGCCAAAGATGGGGGAAGACGGGCACACGCTGCCCGTGACAGTAAACCGCGTCAGATAGCTCATGAGGACATCCGATGGAACAGGCCCGTCCCATCTGAATCGATTCAACAATGCCGGTGCAGCAACCGCAGCACCGGTACGACGGGCGGACCAACGCACGGACCGGAGCATGGCCCCCGGAAGACGCCATGCCCAGCCCCGGCCGATGAAACCCCTTTCGGCACCGACCCGTGTATCCGCCGCATGTGGCTTTTGTCACACAGCCACTGGTCAGGTCAAGGTTGCGATGGTAACGGATCATGCCGCTGTCCCCAAGAAAGCCCCGCCCGCCTGTTCAAGAGAAACATGAACATCGCGTCATGCGGCCGACAATCGCGCCGACCAGGGGTTTAATATTGAAGGGAGGAGCCCCATATACTTCAGAGACGCTGCACCCGGCAAGGCCCGGCATCGCTGGCCGCCCGGCTCACAGGCAGGATGCAGCACCTGTCCAGGCCTTCCTCAGGAAGTTTCCTTCGACCCGGTGGAGTTCATGGAAAACCAACAGCCCAATCAAGAAGCGCCCGATCACGTCCTCGTCGTGGACGACGACGCAGAGATCCGCACGCTGCTGGCCGAATACCTCAGCCAGAACGGCATCCGTGTCACCGTGGCCCGCGACGCCACCGAAATGCGCCAGGTCTTCGACGAAGCCCGGCCCGACATCATCATCCTGGACCTGATGATGCCCGGCGAGGACGGCCTGACCGTCTGCCGTGAGCTGCGCTCGCGCTCCAACGTCCCGGTCATCATGCTCACCGCCCGGGCGGACGAAGTCGACCGCATCATCGGCATCGAGATGGGCGCCGACGACTACCTCGGCAAGCCCTTCAGCCCGCGCGAGCTGCTGGCCCGCATCAAGGGCGTGCTGCGCCGCACCCGCACCCTGCCCCCCAGCCTGGGCGACGCCCAGCAGGTGCGCTTTGCCGGCTGGACGCTCGACTCCGGCGCGCGCCACCTCATCTCGCCCGACAACGTCATCGTGCCGCTCTCGGGCGCCGAATACCGGCTGCTGTCCGTGCTCATCCAGCACCCCAACCGCGTGCTGGACCGCAACCAGCTCATGGACCTCACCCTGGGCCGCGAAGCCACCCCCTTCGACCGCAGCATCGACGTGCAGATCAGCCGGCTGCGCAACCGCCTCAACGATGACGCCCGCGAGCCGCGCATCATCAAGACCATCCGCAACGAAGGCTACATCCTGGCCGCCCATGTCGAGCGCGTGGGCTGACGCCGTCCTCCCGGGCTTGCGGGCCACACCAGGCCCTGCGCCCGGGTTCCGCCTCATGCCCGGAGCCCATCCATGAGGCTGCTGCCCGGCTCCCTCTACGGCCGCATGGTGCTGGTGCTGGCCGCCTCGCTGCTGCTCTCGCAGGGCGCCAGCCTGCTCGTCAACTTCTTCGACCGGGGCAGCTCCATCTACCGGCTCAACGCCGAACAGATGGTCAACCGCATCGCCCGCACCGCCAGCCTCATCAACCGGCTGCCGCAGAACGCCCGCCAGGCCGTGGTGGCCGAACTGGGCGCCAAGAGCGACTTCCGCGTCCAGCTCGTCAACCAGCCCATCGAGATCGAGAGCGGCTTTGCCGAACTGAACCAGTACGAGAAGAACTTCGCCGCCTCCATCCGCGATGCCATGCACCCACCGCTGCTCACCACGGTGGAGATCACCCGCGCTGCCCGGGCCGAAAGCCCTGACGAAGTGGAGCCCCCCAACGCCACCGCCTTCGAGACCTGGCTGGCCCGGCGCTTCTACTTCATGCTGCCGGCCACCTTCTCGGTCGTCGCCCAGGTCGAGCTGGAAGACGGCACCTCGGCCGCCTTCTTCGTGCGCATGCCGCAAGAGCCCCTCAGCCAGCTGGAAGCCCTCGTGCCCCGCCTGCTGATGTGGGCCGCCATCATCCTGCTGATGTCGCTGCTCATCGGCCGCGTCATCACCCGGTCGCTGCGCCAGCTCGACCGCGCCGTCCAGAACATCGGCAAGAACCCCGTCGGCGCCAGCGACAAGCCGGTCGTCATCCCCGACGAAGGCCCCATCGAACTGCGCCGCCTCATCGCCCGCTTCAACGAGACCCAGGAACGCATCCGCCGCTACATCATCGAGCGCTCCAGCCTGCTGGCCGCCATCTCGCACGACCTGCGCACCCCCATCACCCGCATGCGCCTGCGCGCCGAACTGCTGCCCGAGGCCCAGCGCGCCAAGTTCATCCATGACCTGAAGGAAATGGAAGACCTGGTGGGTTCATCGCTGGACCTCTTTGCCGACCTGGGCAAATCGCGCAAGCGCTATCCCGTCGACATCAATGCCCTGCTCGACGGCATCACCACCGACTGGACCGACACCGGCCACCAGGTGCTCCTCACCGGCCGCGCCCACAGCGCCTACCCCACTGAACCCTCCATGCTGAAGCGCGCCATCAACAACCTGGTCTCCAACGGCATCCGCTACGGCAAGCAGGTCGAGATCAGCATCATCGACAGCCCGCGCCAGCTGCGCATCTTCATCCGCGACCACGGCCCCGGCATCCCCGAGGCGGACCGCGAACGCGTCTTCGAACCCTTCGTGCGACTGGAGCCCTCACGCAACCGCGACAGCGGCGGCTCCGGCATCGGCATGGCCATCTCGCGCAACATCGCCCGCTGGCACCAGGGCGACATCTACCTCGACAACGCCATAGACGGCGGCCTCATTGCCGAACTGCGCCTGCCGCGCCGCCCTGACACCAGCAGCTGAACCCTCCCGGGCCCCACGCCCCCCTCAGATCCCTCAGATCCCTCAGACCCCTTGGCTCCCTCGGCTCCCATCCCGAGCCCGTCAACCCGAATCGCCCTGCCGCGTTCTTCCCGATTGAGGCCTCCACATCCCGGACGGCCTCATCGCCCGGCGCAGGCATCCCCTGCCCGGCCCCTGCATATCCCTTCCATACCGAAGGAAAGCCATCATGGCCCTGTACAACGCCTTCCCCCTGAACATGGCGAACGCCGCATCCCGCCCCGCCAACCAGCCCCGCCAGGGCTCAGGCCTGCGAAACACCACCCGCCTGCTGGCCGGCCTGCTGACGGCCGGTAGCGCCAGCGCCTGGGCGGCCGGCCCCAGCGTCGACCTGGAAGCCAGCGTCAGCCAGCAGTTCCCCAACGACCAGATGCGCGTGCAGCTCGTCAAGGAAAGCCGGGGCCACACCATCGAGACGCTCAACGCCCAGGTCATCGAGGCCATCAACCAGGCCCTGGAAAAAGCGCGGACAGCACCGACCGTCAAGGCCTACGCCAACGGCATCAACACCCATCAGGAATGGAACAAGAACGGCGAGCCGGACGGCTGGGAAGTCAGGGGCAGTCTGGTGCTGGAAGGCACCGACACCGCAGCCGTCGCCCACCTGGCCGGTCAGCTGGCCAGCACACTGCAGCTCGATGGCGTGAGCTACCAGCTCAGCACCGCACGCCGCCAGGCCGAAGAAAACAATCTGATCCAGCAGGCGGCGAACGCCTTCCGGGCACGCGCCAGCGCCACAGCCACCGCCTTCGGCTACAAGGGCTATGAAATCAAGCAGTTCCGCCTGGACAGCAACCACCGATCCGACAGTGACTCGATCGGCGTCTACAGCGTGATGGCTTCACGCTCCATCGAATCCGACAGACAACGGCCCAGCGTGCCCGGTGAAGGCGGCGACACCACCATCACCCTCACCGTTCGCGGCACCATCGAGCTGCGCTGAACCCGCGCCTGAACGACGCTGACACGGGCGGCAGCCCGGCCACACCGGCCCCTGCCGCCCCGCCTCCCGACGCATCCTGCCCGGGAATACTCCTGCTCCGTGCTGCGCCAGACTCCGCGTCTCAGGCAACCCGCCCCAGGCAGTTCACCAGATGGGCGCTCGTCTCGCGCAGCCGGTCCGACAGCAGGCTCACCAGCTTCAGCAACACCTTGTTGCCCAGCACCGGCTCGCGCGTCAGCAGCGCCAGCAGCGCCGCACGGGTCAGCACCGCCACCCGGCATTCGGTCTGCGCCATGCAGGACGCAAAACGCCGCTGCCCATCCACCATCGACATCTCGCCCAGCGTCTGACCGGGGCGCGCCACGGCAATGCGCACGGGATAGTTGTGCTCGTCACGGCGCACCACATCCACCTGGCCTTCCATCACCAGCATCATGTAGTCGCCCGTATCACCCTCGGTGATCAGCGTCTGCCCGGCCTGCGCTGCATACACGTGCATCACCGCCCCCAGCAGGCGCGACTCGGTGTGGCCCAGTCCGGCAAACAGCGGCGTGCGCATCAGAAGCCCATGCAGCTCCTCGGCAAAGCGCGCGCCTGAACCCAGCGACTGCAGGCGACGTTCCGCCAGTCCCTCGGCCACCGGGCAGCGTGCCGGCACATGGTCGCCAGCCCCCTGTTCCGGCCGAACACCCTCGCCCGCCGGTTCCAACGTCACGACATCCTGAATCTGGTCCATTCGCCCTGCCTTTTCGCAGCACAAAAGGGCCATATTGCCGTGACATCACGCAGCGCCCACGCCCCGGAGCGCCACGACCCGATGACCGCCCCGGGGCCCGCGACCGAAGGCCGACCGTGTCGCGCCCGGGACGCACACAGGATGCACACAGGACGCCCCCGGGCTGCCCCGTGTCGTACCGGAGCCCCGCCCCGGTCACACATCAGGCGCCCCGGAACGCCCCCAGGACACCCACATGAGGCTCCCCGGAAGCACACAGGATGCCTCGGCCTCAGCCCCGCCGCAGCGCCAGCCGCCGCTCGCTCACCCCCTCGGCCAGCGCCTCCAGCACCGTCACGCTGCTGTCCCAGTCCAGGCAGCCATCCGTGATGCTGCGGCCATAAGTCGGCGTGCGCCCGGCCACCAGATCCTCGCGGCCACCTGCGATGTTGCTCTCCACCATCACCCCGAAGATGCGCGACTCGCCATCGGCCAGCTGCTCGGCAATGTCCTTCGCCACCGGTACCTGGTTCTCGGGCTTCTTCTGGCTGTTGCCGTGCGAGCAGTCAATCATCAGCCGACAGGCCAGCGCCGCATGGCCCGCCTCCACACAGGCAGCCTTCACGCTGTCACGGTCATAGTTGGGCACCTTGCCGCCGCGCAGGATGATGTGGCAGTCCTCGTTGCCCGCCGTGGACACGATGGCCGTGTTGCCGCCCTTCGTCACCGACAGGAAATGGTGCGGCTGCGACGACGCCTTGATCGCGTCCAGCGCAATGCGCACGTTGCCGTCCGTCCCGTTCTTGAAGCCCACCGGGCACGACAGCCCCGAAGCCAGCTCGCGGTGCACCTGCGACTCCGTCGTGCGCGCCCCGATGGCCCCCCAGGAAATCAGGTCCGCGATGTACTGCGGCGTGATCATGTCCAGGAACTCGGTGCCTGCCGGCATGCCCATCGCATTGATGTCCAGCAGCAGCCCCCGTGCCAGCCGCAGCCCCTCGTTGATGTCGAAGCTGCCATCCAGCCGCGGATCATTGATCAGTCCCTTCCAGCCCACCGTCGTGCGCGGCTTCTCGAAATACACCCGCATCACGATCTCCAGCCGGTCACTGAAGCGCTTGCGCTGCTCCATCAGCCGCGTTGCATAGTCACGCGCAGCAGCCGGATCGTGGATCGAACAGGGCCCGATCACCACCAGCAGCCGATCATCCATGCCGTGCAGGATGCGATGGATCGTCTGGCGCGCCTTCGACACCGTGCCGGCCACCGCCGAACTCACCGGAAACTCCTTGATCAGATGCGCCGGCGTGACCAGCTCGTCCAGGGCCAGAATGCGCAGATCATCGGTTGTCGTGGCGGTACTCATCAGCTTGAACTCCTTGGAAAGGGTGCCCCATGATCGTCTTCATCCGGAAAGCCTGAAACGGAAGCAGACCATGAAGGGCCGGTACAGATTGGTTTCGGATCGTCCCGCAATCCCGCCGCCCTCTGCAACCGACGAAAAAAAACCGCCAGTCGCAGAACGCTGGCGGTTTCTTGGGTTGAAGCCCTCTTCGTGTTACCCGAACATGGCCTGACCTGCCATTCCGCCTGCGGAATTGCACCAGAAAAAGCCAAAATAAAATCGGGCGGCGTGGAACACGAAAACGGATCTCAAAAGCAGAACGCGAAGAAAGCTTCAGGAACGGGAGCAAAGGCCACACCGTGCAGACACGCTGCCCACAGGCACGGAACCCCGTTCACAGTGTGGCTTAATGTAGGACAAAACCCCGGCCGGCGTCAAACACGGGTCAACCCTCACCCGTCAGAGCACCGGCCCGGCACCCATCAGGCCGTTCCTCCCACGGTCAGCCCCTCGATGCGCAGCGTGGGCTGACCCACCCCCACCGGCACGCTCTGGCCGTCCTTGCCGCAGACACCGATGCCCGGATCCAGACTCATGTCGTTGCCGATCATCGTCACCCGCGTCAGCGCATCCGGTCCGTTGCCGATGATGGTGGCCCCCTTCACCGGATACTGGATCTTGCCGTTCTCCACCCAGTACGCTTCTGACGCCGAGAACACGAACTTGCCATTGGTGATGTCCACCTGCCCGCCCCCGAAGTTCACGGCATACAGCCCACGCTCCAGCGACGCCAGAATCTCGTCCGGCTCATGCTTGCCGCCCAGCATGAACGTATTGGTCATGCGCGGCATGGGCAGATGCGCAAAGGACTCACGCCGGCCATTGCCCGTCACCGGCACCTTCATCAGCCGTGCATTCAGCGAATCCTGCAGATAGCCCTTCAGCACGCCGTCCTCGATCAGCACGTTGCGTTGCGTGGGATTGCCCTCGTCATCGATATTGAGCGAACCGCGCCGGTCAGGCAGCGTGCCGTCATCCAGCACCGTCACCCCCTTGGCCGCCACCCGCTCACCAATGCGCCCGGAAAACACCGACGACTTCTTGCGGTTGAAATCGCCCTCCAGCCCGTGGCCCACCGCCTCATGCAGCAGCACCCCGGGCCAGCCCGGCCCCAGCACCACGCTCAGCACACCACCCGGTGCCGGCCGCGCTTCCAGATTCACCAGCGCCTGCCGCACTGCCTCGTCCACATAGGCAAACACCCGTTCATCCGAGAAATAATCCAGATCGAAACGGCCACCACCGCCTGCATGGCCCTGCTCGCGCCGGCCGTTCTGCTCGACGATCACCTGCACCGACACCCGCACCAGCGGCCGCACATCCGCCGCCAGCACCCCGTCCGAACGCATCACCATCACCACGTCATGCTCGGCGGCAAGACCTGCCATCACCTGCGTCACCCGCGGATCCTTGCGACGCGCATAAGCCTCGATCCGCTGCAGCAGCCCCACCTTGCCGGCCGCCTCCATCGAGGCAATCGGATCATCCATGCCATACAGCAGGCGCGGTGCCTTCCTGCGCCCGCGCCGCCGGGCCGGTGCAGCCTGCGCATCGCCCACCCGCGTGCGCCCCGAACGGCCACTGCGTGCAATCGTGCGCGTTGCATCCGCTGCCGACATTAGCGCCTGCGCATTGATCTCGTCCGAATACGCAAAGGCCGAACGATCCCCCGAGACCGCACGAACCCCCACCCCCTGCTCAATCGCAAAGCTGCCCGACTTGACGATGCCCTCGTCCAGGCTCCAGCCCTCGCTGCGGGTGTACTGGAAATACAGGTCCGCGTAATCCACCTTGTGCTCGAAGATCCGCCCGATGGCCCCGTTCAGGTCCTTCACATCCAGACCGTGCGGCTCCAGCAGGACACTCCGCGCCACCGCCAGCGGATCACCCGCCGCGTCATTCCGATTCATTGCCGTATTCGTTTCCATCAAAGTCACTGACTCAAAATCCCTCACGACATCCCGCTGCCACCGGGGGCAGCCACATCCGCGTGTTGCTCAAAGCACCCGATGCCGCAGCGCCGGCAGGCTCTCGCGCACCGAGGCCAGCCGTTCCGTATCCATCTCTGCCATCACCACGCCTTCCCCTTCGGGCAGCACCGCACACACCTCGCCCCACGGGTCCACCAGCATGGAATGCCCCCACGTGCGCCGGCCCGACGGATGCGTGCCGCCCTGGCCCGACGCCAGCACATAGCACTGCCCCTCCACCGCGCGGGCACGCAGCAGCAGTTCCCAGTGCGCCTGCCCCGTCGTGTAGGTGAAGGCCGCCGGCATCACCATCAGGTCCAGCGGCGCCATCTGCCGGTACAGCTCCGGAAAGCGCAGGTCATAGCAGACCGACAGTCCCACCCGCAGCAAGGCCCCGTCCACCGGCACGTCCGCCACCACCGGCGTGCGCCCCGGGTGAATGGCCACGGACTCGTCATACGACTCGTCGCCCCGCTGGAAGCCGAACAGGTGGATCTTGTCATAGCGCGCCAGCCGTCGCCCGTCCGGGCCATACACCAGCAGGCTGTTGCACACCTTGTTGATCTTCGGCGAGCGCATCGGCACCGTCCCGCCCAGCACCGTCATCCCGTACCGGCGGGCTGCATCCGACAGGAAGCACTGCAGGGGCACCTCCGCCTCGGCCTGCATCGGCCACTCGCCCGCATCCGGCTCCATGATGCCCAGCTTGTCGCGGTCATTGCCGCTCATCAGGCAGAAATACTCCGGCAGCAGCGCCAGCTTCGCGCCCTGCTTCGCCGCCTGCGCCAGCAGACCATCGGCCACCTCCAGGTTCCGGTCCACATCCGGCCCGGACACCATCTGCACCGCCGCCACCTTGATCTTCATAACCATTCCTCGTTGGGTCGGCCTGCATCCTAACGCAAACGACGTGCAGCGGCAGCCCCGGCCCTTCAGCAACGCCCCTCCTGGCCCCAATCCCGCGCCATCGCTGCCCGCCGCCCATCCGGACACCTTCCCTCACTCGGCGCCCCCCAGCGACCGCCCGACGCCTGCCCTCTACAAAGTGTGGCGGAAACTGCCACGATGACTCCCGGTACCTGGCACGGACATTCGGCATACCGGAACCCAACGCCGAAAGCCATGACAGGCACCGGACAGATCGCCAACACCGGCAGACGACCATGCCAGAGACAGAACGCCACGACATGGACACGACGCCGTCATCCCTTTCGTGAGACAGACCGACATGGCAACCCAGAACAACATGACCAAACAACCGTCGCAGCCCCAGGCTGCGGCATCCCGCGCCGCCAGCGCCCAGCCGCATGACATGGATGCGCTGGACAAGCTGGCCGCCCGCAAGGCGGCTCAGCCCCAGGCCGACAAGGCCGCTGAAGTGGCCAACGCCGACGCCCAGGCCGTTGCTGAAAACGCTGCGCCCGCCCAGATGGCCAGCGCCGAAGGCGCCGTGACCGCCGACGCTGCCGCAGCCGGTGGCGTGGCCGCCGAAGCCGGCGCCGGCACGGCCGCTGCCGGACTCAGCCCGCTGGCCATCGGTGGCGGCGTGCTGGGCCTGGCCGTCGTGGCCGCCGCAGCCGGTGGAGGCAGCAGCGGTGGCAGCAACGGCCCCGCCAGCGCCCCTCTGGCCGTGAAACCGCCCGTCAGCAACGTTCCTGCCGACACGCAGCAGCCTGCTGCACCGTCCGCCGAGAAGCCGCCTGTCGCAGAAGCCCCCGCCACTTCCCCTGCCGCCGACGCCCCGGCCGCCCACGCTCCTGCTGCTGAAACCCCGGCCAACCCGCCCGCAGCCCAGCCGGCGCCCCAGAAGCCGGTCCAGACCGTCGCGACCGGCCCTGCCGTTGCCCAGGGTGAGCCTGGCGCACCCAAGGTGGCCGAAACCGGTGAGACGAAACTCTCCAACCTGAAGACGGTGTTCGAGAACTCGGCCGGCGAGAACACCCCGGTCAAGTTCGTCCAGATCACCCACATCCAGGCATCCGAAAGCGAACACCCCAACGCACGTTCCGTTCGCTACGGCGACGAAAGCCCCAAGCAGGCGTCCAGCGCCGATCATGACGCCGATGCACATGGTTTCCGCGCCGCCAGCCCCTTCGTGCTCCGCGCCCTGCCGGCCGAAGGCCAGCAGCAGGCCCAGGGTGATGCAGCTAAAGGCGGCAAGACCGTGCTGACGGCCTACGAAGTCATCGAAAGCAAGACCCCGATGACCCTGACCGAAGCCAAGGCCCATGCCGAGAAACTGGGCGGCAAGCTGCTGACCATCGATGACCAGAAGGAACTGGACTGGCTGAACGAGAACCTCCGTGGCCTGGGCCATCAGGGCGAGAACAACGACAACAGCAAGGCCGCCTGGATCGGCAGCAACAAGCTGCACGAAGGCAACGCCATGATCACCACCGGCACCGATGACACCGGCCACAAGCCCGAGACCATCGCCCAGGGCGCCGAAGCCAAACTGTCCCGCTTCGTCATCGAATACGACAACTACCAGGCCCCGCTGACCCTGAACGGCAAACCCGTGCAGGAAGGCCAGATCATCAACGCCGAAGACTTCGACAAGCTGGTCTGGAACTCCACCTACAGCCAGTCCGGTGCCATCCGCTTCCAGGCTGTGGACAGCAATGACCCCAAAACAGCCAAGCCGCTGCCCAACACCCAGCCGCACAACGTCTCCATCACCGAATCGCCCGAGGTGAAGCAGCCCACGGCGCCGGCGCAGCCTGCCCCGGCCGAAACGAATGCAAACGCGCAGCAGCAAGGCGGCCAGGCCACCCAGGGCAGCGACAAGCAGCCGGTCAAGGACGCCCATGAGGGTGACGCCGAGCACAAGGGTGACACTGAGCACAAGGCCGACCCGCAACCGGCCGAGCACCTGCCCCAGTACCAGGCCCAGCACCCCGTCAAGGTGGCCCACGACGCGACCGCCAAGCTTGACCCCACCATCTTCAAGGGCAGCGACTCCGAGCACCCGGCCGGTGCCGTGAAGATCCTGGACGTCAAGCCGGGCACGCTGAAACTGGATGGCCAGAACGTGGAGGCCAATCAGGTCATCACCGCCGACCAGTTCGAGAAGCTGAGCTGGGACGCCAGCACCTCCAAGGGCGGTGAGTTCCGCTTCATCGCGGTGCGCCCCGAAGAAGGCCACGCTCACTACGACGCCGCCAAGGTGCAGGCCCAGACCATCAGCATCGACGAAGCCGCCGCAGCGCCCAGGTATAAGGAAGGCGACGCCCAGACCGTCGATGTTCGTCAGAACATCAAGCAGACCCTGGGTGAAGCCCTCTTCAAGGGCGAGGCTGCCGACGATGCACCGGCCTTCATCCGCATCGGGAAAGTCAATGAAACGGCTGACTCCAACTCGGCAGAATCCGCCCTGTTCGTCAACAAGGGCCGCGACGCCTACACCCCGCTGAAAGAAGGCAGTGAAGTCAGCTTCGAGGACTTCAAGCACATCGCCTGGGATTCCGCCCAGAACAACGGGGGGTCCTTCACCTTCCAGGCGCTGGATCATCACAAGCAGCCCATCGCCGGCTCGCCCCTGCAGACCGTCACCGTCCATGAAACGCCCAACCTGCCCAACTACGGCAGCGACGCCAAGACAGTGAACGTCGCCCATGACGCCAACCATCACCTGGATGCGGCTCTCTTCAAGGATGCCGATGGCGTGACGCCTGCCGGTGTGCGCATCGTCTACATCCATGGCGAAGACGGCTACGAAGGCCCGTCGCTGAAAGTCGGCAACGACGGTGCGGCACGAAGCGTCTCCAAGGGCGATCTCATCACCATGGCCGAGTTCGACCGCGTCTACCTGGACGCCAGCCAGTTCAATGGCAAAGCCTCCTTCAAGTTCGTGCCCGTGGATGAACAGGGCAATAACGTGCAGGGCGCCGATGCGGCAAACCCCGTGTCGCGAGAGGTGAAGATCACCGAAGCCGCCGCGCAGGAAAGCAACAGCCAGCCGCCGCAAACCCCTGCCCCGCAGGCTGGGGGCGCCTCGCAGCCTTCCAGCCCGAGCGCAGGCACGGGCGAAGCCAGCCGCACGGAAGGCGAGCACAGCGACACGCCCAAACAGGGTGATTCGACCTCGGGCCAGAATCAGCCCTCTGGCACCCAGAGCCCGACTCAGGGCCAGACGCAAGGCACGGTTCAGGGTCAGGCCCAGTCGCCGTCGGATGAGCATGCTCCGACCCCGCCGGCAGCGCCGGAAGGCTCGAAGCAGACAGACCCCGCCGTGCAGGAAGGCAACTCTCAGTCGCAGGGCGCTTCCTCCACGCAGGAAGGCAGCCCGAAGACTCAGGAGACTTCCGGCACGCAGGAAGAAGGCGGCAAGCAGACTCAGACCGTCTCCACCTCGCCGGCAAACGGTGAGCAGCCGCCGCAATCCCCTGCTCCGCAGCAGCAAGAAGGCAAGGTGTCTCAGCCCCCCGCACCGGAAGGCACGGAGTCGCAGCAGCCCAAGGAGTCGCAGAGTGAAGCTTCTGGCGAGACGTCCGCATCTGGTCCGAAAGCCCTGCCCCTGCAGCTCAAGGACCTGCTGGGCCACGAAGAACTCTTCGGTGAAGCATCGCTGACTGCAGACAACGGCCACATCAGCTACGCCCCCAGCAGCAGCCTGGTATCGAACCTGATCGACCCGCTGCACGAGGTGCCGATGGTCTGATGCAGGCGCGCAACGCGCACGCATCTTGCCGTCATGCTGCCGGGTCCATGGGTTGCAACCCGGCAGCACCTTCCCACTGAAGGTCGTGCGCCTTCAGCGGGAAGGGCCTCTGGCGGAATGGTCGTCTTGTGCGTGCGGCCATTCCGTTTTCTTTTTCCCCGCCCGATCACGGACGGCGACCTTTCGTCCGTCCCCCAGCCCTGTCCATAAGCCTGCGAACGAACGGACGAAATCAGGGCGTGAACGGCAGGCGTGACTGGGGACCGACACCCCCGGTTTCACGCCGGGCAGCCCCAATCGACCGCTCGAACCCAAAGCCAAGCGGTGCCCTCAAGACCTTGCCAAGATGAGACAAAGCGCACCTTGTGACATCTGGCAACCACCCCCTTTCCGGAACTGAACGGGCCCACGGTTGTCTCACCGCCTTCGCGCGCTTGTCCCAGGCCGGGTCGCATGACCTTCCAGGCAACTGCCGCGGCCGACGTTCATCGTGAGACTTTCAACGTTCATAGATCGATATGGCAACTCAGAACCGCACCACAAAACCCCAGCCCACCCAAGGCAGCGCCGCTGCACGCCAGGCCGCCCAGGCGCCCGCCGCTGACGCCGCCAAGATGGCCAAGCAGGCAGCCGACAAGGCCGAGCTGGACAAGCAGGCCCAGGCCAAGCAAGACGAAGCCAGGAAGGCCGTGGTGGCAGAGACCGCTGCTGAGGGTAGCGTGGCCACCACCGACGCAGCGGCTGCTGCCGAAGGATCGCTGGGCGCCGTGAGTGGCGAAGCTGCAGTCGCCGAAGCCGGTACCGCAGGCGCCGCCGGTACCGCCGCGCCCATCAACCCGCTGGCCATTGGTGCCGGCGTGGTGGGCGTTGTTGCCCTGGCCGCCGCAGCCGGCGGCAGCAGCAGCGGTGGCTCCAGCAGCCAGCCGATCGCCCAGAACAACACCCAGCAAGCCGCTCAGAACCAGGGCAGCCAGAAGCCTGCCACCCCGGCTGTCGAGCAGCCAGCTCAGGACACCAAGCCGGCCGAAGCCACCCAGCCTGCCCAGGACGCCAAACCCGCCGAACCTGCCAAGCCGGCCGAGCAGCCCAAGGTTGACCCCACCCCGGTCGAAGACCTCTCCAAGCCCGCCACGGCAGGTGGCACGGCTGAAGCACCGAAGGTTGCCGCTGACGGCGTCACCAACCTGACCAACTTTGCTGACCTCTTCAAGACCGCCGGTGCCAATGGCGGCGAAGCCGAGTTCATCAAGATCAGCCGCATCCTCAGCGCCGAAAACGCCAAGGACGCACAAGCTCGTGCCGTCGACAGCGACAACAGCCGTGCCTATGAAGTCATCGACGCCGGCAGGCCCATCACCCTGGCAGAAGCCGAAGCCATGGCTAAGCAACTGGGCGGCAAGCTGATGTCCGTCGACAGTGCCGCAGAAAAGGCCTGGCTGGACAAGAATCTGTTTGGCGCCCTGGGTGAGTATGACGGCGACAAGTCCCTTGCCGAAGCAGCGGCAAAAAGTGACAGCGACAAGGCTGCTCAACAGAAAGTCCTGGATGGCCAGCTGGCTTCCAACGGTGCCTGGCTGGGCAAGAACGCCACGGATGGCGCCGATGCCAAGGCCAACGCCGTCATCCGCAACGGCAACAATGCGGAAGGTGATGGCGCCATGAAGCTCTATGAAGCTGCAGGCACCACGCTCAGCAAGTTCGTCATCGAATACGAAGGCTACAAGTCGCCGCTGCTGCTGGACGGAAAGCCCGTGGTCGAAGGCCAGATCATCAACAAGGCCGACGCTGCCAAGCTGGCCTGGAACGCTGACCTGAACAAGGGCGGCCAGATCACCTATCAGGCCGTCGACAGCAATGATGCCGCCACGGCCAAGCCTGTCGCTGACGCCAAGGCAGGCACAATGACGCTGTCCGAATCGGCCGAGGTCAAGCACCCGATAACCGTGCCGACCAACCCGGGCGCCCAGGACCAGCCGGCGCAGGGCGGTGCTGCGGGCAAACCCGGCAACGACGTCCCGCAAGCCGGCCAGAACGGTCAGGACAACCAGAACAGCAACCAGCAGCCTGCCAAGCCGGAACTGCCGGCCACGAATCAAGGTACGGCTGAGGCTCCGCAGGTTGCCACCACCGGCGAGACCAAGCTGGCCAACATCGCCCCCGCATTCGAGAAGGCCGCCGGCGAAGGCAAGAACGTCGAGTTCATCAAGATCGTCAACGTCGACACGTCCGAAGGTGATGCTAACGCACGCATCTACCGTACGGTCGAGACTACCGCCAAGGCTCCGGATGCTGCTGATCCGGTCAAGACCGAGTCCACCACCGCCTACGAGGTCATCAGCACCAAAGAGCCCATCACCCGCGCTCAGGCCGAAGAAATGGCCAAGGCACGCGGCGGCAAGCTGCTGAGCATCGACAGCGCCGAAGAAGCCAAGTTCATTGGCGAGAAACTGTTCGGCACGCTGGGCGAATATGACAGCGATGAAAGCGTTGCTGAAGCTCAGGGTGACAGTGCCAAGGCTGCACAACAGGAAGTCCTCAACGGCCAGCTGAAAAACAACGGTGCCTGGCTGGGCAAGGACAGCACCGCAGGTGCCGTCGCCAACGCTGACGCCATCATCCGCAACGGCAATGGCACCGACCTGCCCAAGGGCTACAAGGCCTACGACTTCACCGGCGAGAAGCTGAGCCGCTTCGTCATCGAGATCGAGAACTACAAGGCCCCGATGACGCTGAACGGCAAGCCGGTCGAAAACGGCACAATCATCAACAAGGACGACTTCGGCAAGCTGGTCTGGAACGGCGACCACAACATGGGTGGCAAGATCACCTACGTGGCCGTGCAGAGTGGCGAAGCCAATGCCGCCAACGTGGAAGGTGCCGAGCAGAAGACCCTGACCGTAACCGAATCCCCCGCCGTCACGCACCCGACGGCTCCGGCCAGCGCCCCTGCTGCGAACCCGCAGAAGGGGGGTGCAGGCACGCCCGAGGCCCAGAACAACAACGGCCAGGCCGGCGGCTCCAAGCCCCAGGAAGGTGGTTCCGACTCCAAGGCCGGTGGCACCACCCAGAATGCAGGTTCCCAGTCCCAGGGTCAGACGCCCCCCAGCAAACCTGCCGGCTCCGACACCCAGCCGGGTAGTGCCGGCGGCCAGTCCAGTGACGCCCCCAGCAAGCCTGCCGGCACTCCCGAGGGTCAAACGAGCGGAACCCCCCTCCAGAGCGGTGGCCAGGCTGATTCCCCTGCTCCGGTCAAGGCTGCGCCCTCCTACGAGCCCAACAAGTCTGTCAGCGTCGCTCACGACGCGACCGACGCCAAGATTGCCAAGGAAGTCTTCGAAGGCACGAACCCGGCCAATAAGCCCGAGGCTGTCAAGGCCACTGGCTTTGCCGCAGGCACGCTGAAGGTCAACGGCCAAGCCATCAACCCTGGCGACAAGATCGCTGCCGAGAACTTCGACAAGGTGACCTGGGACGCTTCCAAGGGCGAAGGTGGTTCCTTCAAGTTCACGCCGGTCCAGGCCAACGGTGACGCACTGGCGCAAGGCGGTGCCGAGCAGACCATCACCATCAACGAGGCACCCGCCCCGGCCCCCAAAAAAGCGGCCTATGTTGGCCACGATGTGACGAAGGCCGACATTGCTCCCCAGGTCTTCCAAGATTCGGAAAGTAGTTCACCTGCAGCAGTCAAGATCAGCGGACTGACCCCTGACACCCTCAAGAAAGGTGGCGTATCGGTCAGGGAGGGTGATCTCATCACGTCCAGAGACTTCGACAAGTTGACGTGGGACTCAACCAAGGGCGATGGCGGCTCCTTCAAGTTCACGCCTGTTCAGGCCAATGGTGATGCCATCGAAGGTGCAACCGAGAAGACGGTTGACGTCAAGGAAGTGGCTGAGCCCAAGACTGTCGAGGTCGGTCGTGACGCTGCTCCGCTGACGCTGGACAAGTCCATCTTTGGTGACGCTGATGCCGTTCAAATCCTGACGGTACGCGGCCCTGTCACAGAAGACCGGACGGACGCCAATGTGCTGACCTACACTCCGGAAGGTGGCCAGAAAACGTCCCTGATCGATGAATCGTACCTGGACAAGGCGAACTTCGACAAAGTGCAGTGGGATGCCCGGGCCGATGAGAACAACGCGGGCACGTACCGTATCCTGTTCAAGCCGGTGACCGCTGCGCATGAGGAGATCCCTGGCGCAGAGCCCAAGGAAATCAAGGTGCATGAGGCTACTGGTGAGCTGGATTACAGCACGTCTCCCAAGACGGTGCATGTCGAGACTCACGATGGCACGAAGATGATTCCTGAGGCTGTTTTCAAAGGAACCGGCGCCCCCCCGCTGTACGTCTGGATCAAGGATTCCACGGAAAACGAACCGACCGGCTCTGATCGTAGCTTCCTGAAGCTTGAGGGAGGCGCCGACTCCGGCAAGGACGTGGGCCACGATGCGGTGATCTCCATTGGTGAGATGAACAAGGTGCAGTGGGACGCTACTTACAACAACGGCGGCACCATTCGCTTCCGGCCGCTGGACGGTGACAAGAAGGAAATCGGTGAATGGCAGACCATCACCGTGACCGAGTCGCCCTCTAATGAAGTGCAGGCTCTGGGTGCTGCTGATGTCCTCAACCCGCAAGGTGCTGGCGCCCATCTGAAGTCGATGGCCGCCTACACCCCGGCCGAGCCCAGCAGCAACCTGCTGGACGACCTGCACAACCAGATCACCCCGCTGATCTGATGGCAGCCTGAAGGCCTGTCACCGTCACCCGGCAGCATCGGGTGACGGCCCCGCCGGTCCGCCGGCACGACGGAACCTTCCCGTGCAGCTGCAACACCGGGCTGCACCAGCCTCCAGGGGCCGCTTTCCGCAAGGTAAGCGGCCCCTTCGCTTTTTGTGCGCCGACATTGGCACACCGCTCTTCGGCAGGCGTCGACTGTCTGTCAGAAACGGTATCCGCTTCCCGAAAAACCCACATTTTCCGCACACCCGGCGGCCCCCGGAAGCCGTCCATGCGCCGCCGGTGCTGCTGCCTCGCGGTGCGTACCAAGATTCAGGTTCGAGCATCTCATGCCTCATTCTCTGGTTGGCCTATGAACACCCTGCAACCCTCCTCTGCCTCTGCAAACACGTCGGCCCCGCTGCGGTCACAGACGAACCCTGCATCCGCAGCGGGTGCGAAGACACAGGTCACGTCACCCGCCAGCCGGAACATGCAGGCAGCCGATGACAGCATGATGCAGACCCTGGAGCGCGAATACGGCCCTCTGGGCGACTACCAGGAAGCCGTGGTGCAACAGGAAGGCTCCCACCGTGCCGCCTGGCTGCCCACGGACGGCGCCGCCGGCGCTGCAGCAGGCGATGCCACCACCACGCTGGGCGCGGTCGAAGCCACGGGTGAAGCTGCCGGTACCGCCAGCGTCAATGGTGCAGCACAGGCTGCCCAGGTGGCAGGCGTTCAGCCAGCCGCACCGGCAGCATCCGGTCTGGCCGTCACGCCGGGCGCGTTCGCCTTCAGCCCGATGGCGCTGGCGGGCGGTGCTGCCGCACTGGGCGTGCTGACGGCCACCGCATCCCGGGGCGAAGGCCCCATCAGCCAGGCCAACCGGCACGCCAACGAGCTTTCCCAGAACCTTCGGCCCTCCCCTGCTCCGCAGCCGGCCCCCGTGCCCACGCCTGCACCGGCGCCGGAACCTGCACCAACCCCTGAACCTGCGCCGACGCCCGTTCCGGTACCGGAACCTGCTCCCCAACCGGCGCCACAGCCTGCCCCTGCGCCGGAACCGTCACCTGCACCCACGCCGCAGCCTGCGCCTGTTCCTTCGCCTGTCCCGACACCCGAACCGGCCCCGGCTCCTGAGCCTGCGCCGGAACCCGCGCCCCAGCCGGCGCCACAGCCCGCCCCAGCGCCGGACCCGTCGCCTGCACCCGCACCGCAGCCTGCGCCCGTTCCTTCGCCTGTCCCGACACCCGAGCCGGCTCCGGCTCCTGAGCCCGCGCCGGAACCCGAACCACAACCGGCGCCACAACCTGCCCCTGCGCCGGAACCGTCGCCTGCTCCCGCCCCACAGCCTGCTCCCGAACCGGCTCCTGCACCCGCACCACATCCCGTCGCACCCAGCTATGACGACGCCCCCGTGACCCGTGCGGCCCGTCACAACGAGGCGGTGGAGCTGCGCGCCAGCACGTTCACCGGCAAGGATGCCGAACATGCCCCGTCCTACGTACGTATTGAAGGCATTGAGGCCAAGGGCGCCCGTGCCGGATCGGCCGCGCTGCATCTGCGCGCCGACGACGGATCGCTGACCCCTGTTGCCGAGAACCAGGAGATTGCCGCCGCAGATTTCGGCCGTCTGGTCTGGAACAGCGCCGACAACGACGGCGGCAGCTTCCGCTTTGTGCCGCTGGACAGCGAGCGTCAACCCTATGACGGCGTCCAGCCGCAGACCGTCAACGTCTACGAATCCCCCGCCGTGCCGGACTACGCCAGTGCACGCGAACCACTGGCCGTGGCACACGACCAGACGCTGACGCTGGGTCAGGAACTGTTTGCCGGCAACACGGCCGACAAGGCCCCTGCCTTCATCCGCATCGAGAAGATCACCCCCCAGGGTGACACCGGCTCGGGCGCTGCCCTGCAGCGTGATGCCGACGGCGATGGCCCCGGCGCGCCCACCGCCGTGTCGGAAGGCGATGTCATCAGCGCCGCAGACTTTGGCAAGCTCAGCTGGAATACCGCCCACAATGAAGGCGGCAGCTTCCGCTTTGTTCCCCTGGACGCCAACCAGAAGCCCATTCTGGGAGCCTCCGCGCAGACCATCACGGTCAGCGAATCGCCGGCTGCCCCGGACTATCCCGCTACCCGTGAACCTCTGTCGGTCGCACACGACCAGACACTGGCCCTGAACCAGGACCTGTTTGCCGGCAACACGGCCAGCAAGACCCCGGCCTTCATCCGCATCGAGAGCATCGACGCCAAGAATGGCGACGGCACGGGCGCAGCCCTGCAGCGGGATGCCGATGGCGATGGCCCGGGCGCGCCCACCGCCGTGTCGGAAGGCGACATCATCAGCGCGGCAGACTTTGACAAGCTCAGCTGGAACGCCGCCCACAATGACGGCGGCAGCTTCCGCTTCGTGCCGCTGGATGCCAACCAGAAGCCCATTCTGGGTGCCTCCGCACAGACCATCACGGTCAGCGAATCCCCTGCCGCCCCGGACTATCCCGCCGCCCGTGAACCGCTGGCGGTGGCACACGACCAGACGCTGACGCTGGGTCAGGACCTGTTTGCCGGCAACGCTGCCGACAAGGCACCATCCTTCATCCGCATCGAGAAGATCACCCCCCAGGGTGACACCGGCTCGGGCGCTGC
>ERZ773063.186-NODE-186-length-42363-cov-10.567245_pt1 | contig 42363 bp, 45 predicted proteins | sample MGYA00580625_ERZ773063 | MGnify/ENA primary metagenome ERZ773063 (study PRJEB29015, sample SAMEA2738022) | human oral metagenome | biome: human oral; feature: human-associated habitat; material: dental | place: China | collected 2042 ... | reverse complement strand
CGCATTATGCGACCAAGGCAAAAGGAGCACAAGAAGCCCATGAATGTATCAGACCTACACATATGGAAAACCACATTGCAGGAGCAGATCCGAGCGAAAAGAAGCTCTATCAGCTGATTTGGAAAAGAACGATCGCTTCCCAAATGGCTCCCGCTGAACTCGAAAAAACTAAGGCAACAATTCAGATTTCTACAACTGATAAGTTTCATTTTATAGCGAGCGGAGAAGTCCTCAAGTTTGACTGATTTTTAAAAGTATATATGGAATCCTCAGATAATGAAGAGGATGATGAGGAAACAAAAGGAATGCTGCCTAAACTCAGCAAAGGAGAAATGCTCCAAGAAAAAGGAATCCTCGCAACAGAAAAGTTTAAACCACATCCACCAAGATATACCGAAGCGAGTCTCGTTAAAAAGCTAGAAGAACAGGGGATTTGAAGACCATCAACCTATGCTCCAACAATTTCAACTATTCTCAAGAGAGGTTACGTTGTCAAAGAAGACCGCCAAGGGACCAAGAGAAGCTATGTAGAGCTCTCCTATACCGAAGGACAAATCAAAAGAGAAACAAGAGATCAAATAACCTGAGCCGAAAAGCAAAAAATGTTCCCAACCGATATTGGTATGATCGTAACTGACTTTTTGAATCAGAATTTTGCTGATATTATGGACTATAGTTTCACCGCCAATGTGGAACAAGAGTTTGACGAAATCGCAGAATGAAAACTAAAATGGACACAAATGATGGAAAAGTTTTATGGACCTTTTCACGAGCATGTCGTTGAAACCACAGGGAAGGACAGAGTAAATACTGAAAGACTCCTCGGTCAGCACCCAAGCAACGGAAAACAAATTATCGCGAGAATGGGAAGATATGGACCGATGATTCAGATTGGAGACCAAGACGATCCTGATAAAAAATTTGCTTCGATTCCGACTGGGAAAACCATTGAAACAATCACCCTTGAAGAAGCGCTACAGGCTTTTGCTCTACCAAGAAGCTTGGGGAAGCGAGAAGGAGAGGAAGTTTCCGCATCTACAGGACGTTTCGGTCCTTATATAAAATACAAAAGCCTTTTTGTATCGATCAAAAAAGATTCCGGGTTAGATCCTTTTTCTATCACGCTAGAAGAAGCCATTCCGATGATTCAGGAGAAAATGGAGGCTGAGAAAAATAAATACATCAATGAATTCGACTACGAAAAGGAGAAAATTCAGGTTTTGAACGGTCCTTATGGTCCTTATATCAAATATGCCAAGAAAAATTATAAAATTCCAAAAGGCTGAAAAGACGCGAGTGATTTGACGTTAGAAGATTGTTTGGAATTCATCGGAGTAAAGAAAGACTCTACAAAATCCGCTCCCAAAAAAGCTCCAGCCAAAAAGACTTCAGCCAAGAAAAAGTAAATTATTCTTTATTCTTAATCAGGAGAGTATGGAAAAATATGTATTATATCGTGAAGATGCCTTTCAAAAGATAAAGGAAATAAAATCTTGATCTATAGATTTAGTTATCACAGATCCCCCTTATGGAGTTAATTTTCAAAGTGCTTGATATAATGATTCAAAAGAATATATTTTCCCCAAGTTAGATATTATGTTTGGGGAACTTAAAAGAATTCTGAAGTTTGGGAGCCATGTCTATGTTTTTATTCCGACACTAGAGGCTGAAAAATGGATTAGTGTAGCGAAAAAATATCTATATTTTAATAATATTCTTGCCACAAAAGCATTGAAAACAAATTGTTCTAAAAAAAACAATAATTATGGTCATAATTTACAACTCGTAATGTATTGTTCCAAAAGTCAACCGAAGGATCTTAATCATGTAAATTGGATAAAAACTTCTAAAAGTTGGTTAAATGATCCTAGAAACAAATATCCAAAAGAGTATACATATAAATATCCTAATTATATCCCAGACTATATTAGATCTACAGCATTTGACAGTAAATTTCATCCAAATGAAAAAAATATAAAATTTTTATCATATTTAGTTAGACTTTCTTCCCATGAATGAGAAATTATATTAGATCCATTTATGTGAAGTGGAACAACATGACTAGCTAGCCTATATCTTAATAGAAAATTTATTGGAATAGAACAAAATGAAAAATATTTTGAAATCGCAAAACAGAGATTATCTAATTTAAAATTGAACACACAAAATGAAGCACAATAGATTATTTTGACAACATTTTACAAATAAAGACATTTTTACAAAACATATTCTTCCAGAAATTAAAGAAGTTTTGTATGATTATGTTTTTGTTGATTATTATGCATGAGAAGGTAATCTAATTTTACCTATTTTAGAAGTTATTCCCAAAAAAGATAGAATCAATTACTTTAAAAAACATATTTTTTTATTTGAAATTCAAAAAGATGTAGTGAATAAAGCTATAAAAAATGCTGAATGATATGGAATCCCCAAAAATATAGCAAAAAAGAATATAAGGCAAAATGATAGTTTAAAGAAATATCCAACCATACTATCAAATTTACCAATTTTTCATATCACTAATCCTCCCTACCTATATTTAGGATATATAAGAAAGCATCTAGAGACAAAAAAATATCTAGAATATTTTGAAGCTAATGGATCTTGACTACAAGACCTTTATCAATTAGCTATGTTTCAGGACATAAAAAATAATATTACAAAAAATATATATATAATACCATCAAATTTTTTATTCTCAGCTTCTTGAACAAACCAAATTAGACTCTGATATTTAAAAAACTACTCAATCAAAAAAGCTATAATTTTTGAAGAAAAGATATTTGATTTTACTTGACAACATGTCTGAATCTTCTTTTTTGAGAAAAAAACTAAGACCAACCATAATGCCCAAACATTCCAAGCAATAAAAATAAATTGATGCACTAAAGAAAGAGAATTTACTTTATTAAAAGAAAATAATTATAGAGGCGGTAACGAATTTATGGATTTTTGTAAAACAAGGGCGACTAAAAACCTAGGTGTTGATTTTTATCTAATGGAGGAAGAACTATTAGAAAAAAAATGAAAAAGGAAGATTATATGATACGATATAAATAACAAAAAATATAAAGAATATTTTGTTTCTCCTTCTTTGTACAATAAAATCAAAACGAACTACTTGTATATCAGGACGATAGATACGGGAAAAAATAATGGGAGAATCTGACTTTACGATATTAGAAAAGATTATAATGCAGATTGTATCGTCATTACAAATGGTAAAACCTATAGGACATATCCAATTCAAATATTTGTAGAATCAAAAAATCCTTTTCATATGGAAGAATTAAAAAATTATTTTAATTTAACATTAGAATCATTTAGAAATAAATATGATAGTGATTTTTTAACAACATTTATGTATAGTGAAAATGCGAAATATGTTAGAAAATTTATTGGATTGAACTATACTAGGAAACTTATACAGACTTTTAAAATTTAAAATTCTAGGCATGGATAATATAGAACTTTTTAGGGAATGTTTAAAAAAGGAAAATGACGAAATTATTTGAGATAAATTTTATCAAAATATAATTTTAAGTTCAGATGATTTGTCTGTAATAGATAATTATTTTAAAATTTCATCTGATTTAAAGGAAAAAATAATAACAATAAAGCAACTATTAAAGATAGGAAACAAAAAAGAAGCTTTAAATTTTGTAGAAGAAATAATAAATATATTGATTAATGAAGAGTGAGGACAATATAACGAATTTTCTTGCTTCTTACACACATGTGATTTAACTATCAATTGAATTTCCGAAATAAAAAAAAGTTCTACTTATGATGAAAAACAGGAAGTATTAAACATATTAGAGCAATATATTTCAAATAGAAGCATTGTAGATAAAGTTATAAAAGCATGGATCATTGCTTTATATGATGATTGAGCATCTAGAAGAAAATGAAAATCATGAGAGCTCAAAATAAAAGAAATATTAACACATAAGGGATACACTTTCGTTGAGGATTGGAAGAGCTTATTAGAGTGAGATAAAACATTAACATTTATTTCATCAAATAAAGGCACTTTTTCCGCAAAAAATATAAAAGAAAAACTGAAAATAACTTACCAATTCAATAAAGATAAGAGTAAATCTTCTGATGTTTTAATTAAGAATTGAGAGAAATTTTATATTTTAGAAGCAAAACATTTAAAAGAATGATGATGAAGCCAGGATAAACAATTTCAAGAATTAATTGACTTAATCTCATATAGTGAAAATAATGTTTCTTATATTTGATTTCTAGATTGAATTTACTGGAATTTTTTATTAAAAAGTGAATCTGAATACAAAGATACAGGTAAAAATAGAATAAAAGTCGTTACAGAAAGATTAAAACAAAATGAAAATAACTATTTTATCAATACTTATTGACTAAATAAACTTTTTTAAAAGCTATTATTTTAGGTTTTCAATAAATTTTATGATGGACACCAAGCAATTTGAAGGCAAAAATATCGCCATTCTCGGCTTCTGACTGGAGGGAAAATCAACACTCAACTTCCTGCTCAGCAATAATTTCGCATTCAACAAACTTTCTGTCCTAGATATGAAAGATCAACCTGCTTTACAAGAGCTCGGCATTTCAAATGAGACCTGAGAACACTATTTAGACCATCTTGACCAGTTTGATGTAATTTTCAAGTCTGCTGGAGTGCCGTATACCTCCGAACTCTTGCCTTACAAAGAAAAAATTCTGACTCAGATGCAATTTTTTTTCAATACGTACCAAGGGAAAGTTATCACAGTCACTGCAAGTAAATGAAAATCCACCATGACTTCACTTATTTTCTCAATCCTCAAAAATGCCGGATACAAAGTCAAGTTAGTTGGAAATATTGGAAATCCCGTTTTAGAGGAAATTAATTTTGATGAAGAATTGGATTTTGTAGTTTGTGAGCTTTCAAGTTATATGTTGGAACGTTTAGAAAAGAAAAACTATATCTCAGTACTTGGAAATATCTTCCCAGAACATATGGATCGGCATGGAGGATTTGAAAAATATGCACAGGCAAAACTGAATATTCTCAAAGGATCAGATTTTAATATTGTTTTGCAAAAAACCGCAGAAGAATATGAGCTTACAAAAAGCTACACAAACATCGAAACCTATGGAATCTGAGGGAAAACTTCACGAGATCACGGATACTTCCTACATAATACACAAGAACTTTTCCCTACTACTGATAAATTACTTTTGGGAAACCACAATATCCAGAATATTTCAGCTGCCATCGCAGTTTGTCTCAAAATCGGAGTTCCTATAAATATAATCCACGATACCATAAAATCATTTACAGGACTACCACATAGATTACAGTTCGTAGGCGAGGTTCAAGGAATTAGCTTTTATGACGACGCAATTTCCACCACCCCAGAAAGCACCCTAGAAGCACTCAAAACATTTTGAAAAAAAGTCGGAACCCTTTTTCTCGGAGGAACCGACAGAGGCTATGATTTTAAACTTTTGATGCAAAAAGTACAAGAATACTGAATCCAAAACCTAGTTTTTTTCCCACCTTCTGGAGAAAAAATGGCAAAACTCATCCCAAATTTCAAAGGGAAAATCTTACACACAGACAACATGCAAACCGCAGTAGATTTTGCTTTTCAATATACCGAACCAGGACAAATCTGCCTCCTCTCTACTGCTTCACCAAGCTACAGCATTCGAAAAAATTTCGAAGAAAAAGGAAAGCTCTTTCAAGACGCAATCAATAACTTCAAAGCACAAAAAACCTCCAACTTTTCTCCGAAGACTACTTCTCCTCACTAAACTCCATAAGATTGATTCTTTCCCCTTCTAGCTCTAGCTGATCAAGTTTCTTTTCAATAGATTCTCCAAGGTAAAGCCACGTATCCATTCCATCAACTTCCTCGAGTTCAAGGACATCTGAAGACTGAATAATTCAGAATTTTTTCCCATTTCCTTGGATTAAATAATTAAGCTTAGCGTTTTGCCCGACGAAAGCCTTAATCGTCCAGCCTCTAATATCATACTCTCCTGGATAATCTACAATACAGATTTCACCCTCATTATACCTCATATCTGCCCCTATTTCAGAAGCCAAGTTGATGAGACCGTTATGCGCATAAGCATATCCAAAAAATAAAGATTTTTCTATCTGAAACCCTCCATCAATTCTAATCTGCACACTCATTTTACTCCAATAAAAAAGATAAAAACTGATCCAGTCTACAAAGTTTCGCCTCGTTTTCAAGCTCTCCTAGCCAAAAAAGTTCGGATTGATCAACTTAAGGATCACACCAGAAGCGCCAAGAAGTGCCATTCCAACAGCAACTTTTTGAATAATATCCATTCCTTTAGTATAGTTTCTAGATTCAAGTCACGCTGTCGTCATCATAACTCCCGCCGCAACAATCATCAAGAGCGACATCACAAGGATCACCGTCATCAAAAGTTTCATCATCGCTCACATCAGCTTTGGAAAAGCGTTAATCTGATTCGTCTTATCGCCACCTTTAGTAGTTTCAATACAATTCCCCACAAAAGGCACATCCGTATTAAGTTTTATTCCACTACAAGTCTTCCCATTAGCAAAAATAGCTCAAAAACTGACCATCATCATCAAAAAAGCACAAATCAGAGACTTAATTACTCTCATCATATCCACGGAAAAACTAAAGCATCTCATTAATAAGCTCATTTACAAGAGCTCCATCAAGTTCACTCTTGTGTTTAGCCATCAATTCTTTCATCAAAAGTCCTCTTCCTGTCTTAAGATCTGAGATTCCAAGTTGCGCAAGGACCTCTTCAATAAGTTTCTTTGTCGTTGGCTTATCCAACAACTGAGGCAAATAGGATTCCAAAACATGTTTTTTCTCTTGTTCTTCAGCCAACTCTTCAGATTTTTGTGCCTTCTCTAGAAAAGAAATCGTCTCATTCAGGGCTTTTACCTCTTTTTTCAGAACAGCAATAATCTCATCATCATTAGGTTCTCTCTGAAGTTCAATTTTTTTATTCTTAATCTGTGCTAAAACAAAATTTAAAGCAGACTTTTTAACTTCTTGCTTCTCCTTCATAGCACATTTATAATCATCCAAGAGCTTCTCATACAACATCTTCATAATAAAAAAGATAAAATACACATCAAAACTAAGTATATAAAAACTTTCTAAAAATACAAATCTTTTATAAAAACTAACACAACAAAGCAGACAAAAGACCACTCACTTTCCAAGGAATCTGCTTGACCTTCAAAAGATAATAGCTACTATAAACGAACGACGATATTACTGCTTAAGATTTTAAAACAACAATTACATTCGACAAAAACAAAAAAACTCAGTTCTTTAGTCTTCTCTCTATTCCTCATAAATCATGGAACCCTTATCTTCTCTCCTTCGCCCCAAAACACTCGACACTTTCGTTGGACAGCCGCACCTTATCTGAGAAGGAAAGCCAATTTCCGTTTTTCTTGAACAAAAAAAATTTCCCTCTTTACTTTTTCGATGACCTCCAGGCTGCGGAAAAACGACTCTCGCAGAAATCATCGCTTCTCAGATACAGGCAGACTTTTTCCCCCTTTCTGGAGTGAGGAGCAAAAAGGAAGACCTGACGACGATCATCCAACAAGCAGAGCTAAACCAAAAATACGGCAAAGCAACACTCGTTTTCCTCGATGAAATCCATCGTCGAAATAAGTCACAGCAAGATACCCTTTTACCTTTTGTAGAAAAAGGGACTATCACGCTCATAGGAGCTACGACAGAAAACCCGAGTTTTACAATAAATAACGCACTTCTCAGTCGCTGTCGCCTCTTCGTTTTCGAGAAAATCAGTCCCGAAGAGATGATCAGGTTTTTTACTTTACAAAAAGAAAAAATCTGATCTCTATACCCAGAAATCCAAATCCCTTCTGAAAGCCTAGAAACCCTAGCGTCTTCGGCGAATTGAGATCTTAGAAATGCGATCAATCTGCTAGAATCCGCGTTATTACTACTCGGGAAGGGAGAGCTTACCAAAGAAATCTTAATAAACGCGGGGACACAGCAGCTCTACTATGACCGCGACGGAGAGGAGCACTACAATATCATTTCTGCAGTCCACAAATCCCTCCGTGACTCAGATTATCATGCCGCTTGCTATCGAATACAAAGAATGTTAACAGCAGGAGAGGATCCGCTCTATATCGCCAGAAGATTGCTCCGTTTTGCTAGTGAAGACATAGGTCCAGCAGACAATAACGCCTTACTCCTTGCAAACCAAGTCTATGACGCAGTACAAAAAATCTGAATGCCTGAATGCGATGTTTTCCTAATGCAGCTCGCCATCTACCTTGCAAAAGCTCCAAAATCCAACCTCTCCTACAAAATTTCACTCCAAACAAAATCCGATTGTGAACGCTATGGTAATCTGCCCGTTCCACTCCACCTAAGAAACGCCCCTACCAAGACAATGAAAAACCTCGGCTATGGTAAGGGATATCAGTATGCACACGACTTTCCCGATGCAAAAGTACAGCAAGAACACTTTCCTCCACAACTCAAAGGAAGAAAATACTCCTAACATTTATTCTCAAACATAGACATTCCCATGAAAAAACTTATCCTCTTTACGGTAGCCTTCCTGACAATGACAGGAAATAGCTGGGCATACACACCGTTTACTACCGCAGACCACCTACAAATTGATCGCCAGCTCAACCAAAATCTTTCTAAAGCTGAAAAGAAAGAAAAATCTGATTTCTTTTCTCGTTTAGCCCAAAAATCTCTCGCCATTCGCAAGGCCTTCTCTCCTACAAAGACAAAGCTCTATTGAGCAAAGCTTTCTGCCAAAGACCAAAATGACATCAAGAGCAGGATTGCTGCTATCGCGAATTTACCAGAAGAAAAGAAAAAAGAAATCCTAGAAGAGCTCTTGAAAACAGAACAACTCGCAGAAGAAATATCCAGATCTTTACAAATCGAAAGCCGAGATACTTTCGAAGGTTATGCTAAAACAAAGCTTCCTACACCAGTTTTCCGACTCCCAATTGATGATGTAGATCTCAATAACATACTTTGAGGGAAAGGCACAACTGGCATGAAGGTAAATGAATACAATATGATCGAGGAACTGGCTGTTGTGCTTCCCCCAGATACCATAGTTAGCTTAATGAAGAAGATTCAAAAGGGAGATTTCGTCTATTATCAAATCCGCACGAGAGAATTTGATGCAGGAAGGGGTGCAAAATTTGGATATTTTCTTGATGCAAGATTCATCGAAAAAACAGCAGAAAAACCTGAAGAAAAAGCACAGACACTCCCCTCACTAGAGGACATAACAAACAAATTGCTAGCCACATCAGGTTCTGTATACGTATGGGGCGGCTCTCGATACGAAGGAATACCAGAACTTGAAAAATACTTTCCTTCAGCAACAAAACTCTCATCCCTAGAAACCAAAAGAAAACTCATGAAAGGAGTAGACTGCTCTGGACTTCTCTACCAAGCAACCAACGGCTTCACACCTAGAAATTCTCGTAGCCTTTTGAACTTTTGAGAACCGATAAATATCGAAGGGAAAAAAATTCAGGAAATCATTCCTCTACTCAAACCACTCGATTTAATAGTACGAGACGGACACGTAGTCATCGTGCTGGACGAGAAAAGAACAATTGAAAGCAGGGGAAGAGGAAAAGCTCCATGAGGAATCGAAATCGTCCCAATTGAAGCCAGACTTACAGAGCTTTTTAAGACCAGATCCCCAGTTAATAATTACGAAACTTCCCAGCTTCCTAGGAGCAAAAAATTTGTCATCAGAAGGCGATTTTCTGAAAAATAATTTCGTTTATTCAATAAACTGCTTAAAGTCGGAAAAGTTTTCAAAAGACTGATAAACCGAAGCAAACCTTACGTAAACCACAGGATCAATCTCCTTCAGCGCGGACAAAATATCATCTCCTATTTTTTGGCTCGAAACCTCTGATCCAGCATTCTGCCAAGAAATTTCCAAATTATTGATCATCAAATCAATAACCTCGGCATTAAGCGGTCTTTTAGCGAAAGCCAACATAACAGCCTTCCTAAGTTTTGCTCTATCATAGAGTTCTTTAGTTCCATCTCTCTTGATCACGACGAGCTCGGTCAACCCTATCCTCTCAAAAGTAGTAAATCTATAGGCACACCTCTCACATTCCCTTCTCCTCCTAATAATTGTCCCTTCTTCAATCATCCTCGAATCCACAACTTTTGAATCCATATTTTTACACTTTGGACATTTCATCGCTCAATCATAAAAACTAAAAAATAGACTGATTCTGACCTCAAAGAACAGGAGTTTCTTGTTCTTCATGAGAATGATGACGAGATTTTGCTACAAATTCCTCAATATCAAAAGGATATTCTTCCCCATCCATAAAAATTTTCTTGTAATGCAAAAAATAAAACATTACCAAAGCTGTCATCCTTACATCGTTCTTACAGTATTTTTTAAATTCATCCAAATACTTCTCATCTCCTGTATCCTGATACTGCCTCCAAAGGACCTCTCACTCTGCCCCAGAGGAAAGCGTCTTTTGAACTCCAACAAGAGCTTCTGAAAGCTTATTAAGTCAGATTCTCCTTTTCGTAAGAGTTTGAAAAAAGACATAAAGATCAATACTTTTTTGGTTGAGGATTTCAATTTCACGATCCCCATACCCTACATTCCATGCAGACACAGGATTATCAAACCAAATCTGATTAAACCCAACGATATACCCATCAAACGCCAGCATTTCATCTACAAATGCCTTCAAGTCATCTTGCATAATGCAGCGATAATCCATTTTTTCGCCATTAGGAAACATAGCATAAGCAAGCAAAAACTTTGCAGATCTTAGATCATCTATCGTGGTTGTTTCAATATCGTAAACCAAATAAGGCTTATCAAGGATCTTAGAATATTTCCCAGTTTTAAATTCATCCATCAATAATTGTTCAATCGTTTTCTGTCAGATTTGTCTTTCCTTTTTGCTGACATATTTCATAACAAGAGAGTTGAGACCTCATTTCTGATCAAAAGGCAAAACTACCTCAATTTTATCCTCTTCATCAATCAAAGAAAGCTGATTCTCATGCTTAGAGATCCTAAAAACCACATCCGAACGATAAAAATAATAAAGATCATTCCCTTCACGAAAACATATCTTGAAAAAATCATTCGCTCACTGACATTTCTCTCTCTTAATGATCGCATAGAAATGAGGAATGAAATTATTTTGAATCTTTGTTAAATCAGTTAGGGAAAATCTCTTATACATAGGAAAAAAATAAACAATTAAAAATCAACAAACTTTTCTTTGTTAATTCTTAAAAAACCTCCTATGATAATCCTGGAATATTAGGCATTCCTCCTCAATTTCCGCCTCCAAGCATTCCAGCCAAATTGCTAGGATCAAAACCGAGAATATCCTTTGTCTTTTCTGCTGCGACTTCTTGAGCCTTATTTTGAGCCTTTTGAAAAGCCTTTACCACCAATTCTTCCAAAACTGCTTTTTTCGCAGGATCGAGAAGAGCAATTTCGTTGACTTTAAAATCCCTAATCTTCATTTCCCCCGTCATATCAATAATGATACTACTTCATTTTTCTCAATTTTCATCTACAAACTCACCCTCTTTCGCTCTAATTACTAAATTCTTGAGTGCCTTTTGAAGCTCCTTATACTTATCATACATCTTCTTAAGCTCTCCCATCTTTCCAAAATCCATCACAATCATACTAATAAAATAAAAAATCTGACTTCACGCTAATAATTACTTCAAAACAAAAAAGCATAACAAAACCACAAAGAGAAACAAGCCTAGCTTAAAAGTACTTTCTACCTCTTACCTCTTAAAAAAAACCTCCAAAAGCCAATTCTCTTAGACCATTCTTGAATCTACAAGAAAAACCATTGAATTAATCTGAGTAAACCAAGACAAGCAAACAGATAAATAATCAACAGCCCTTAAAGGGAACGGTTTAATCTCCTTTTACTTTTTCACAACACCAAAATACTTAATCACAAGAAACACCAAAAATGCTGTAATCAAAAAGTCGATCAATCTAGCAAGTGCCTTTCCATACAAAACACCATGTCGAGAAAGATCCTCCAATTTATCAATCTTGAGTTTCTTAAACAAAGGAGCAAAAAACAATGGAGTCACTAAATCCTCAACAATTGTCTTCACAAAATCACCGACTTTAACAGCAATAAGGAGACCTATCGCCATTCCAACGACATTATACTCCGCTAAAAACGCTGCGAATTCTTCAATCATCCATTTCAAAAAAAAATAAAAACGAAAAGATTATACAGAAGCCTCCCTCAAATACAAGTCAGGCTGAATCTTTTTTTCGATCACTTTTTTCAACAGTTTATCCTCAAGGAATCTCTGAATTTTCGCGTTTCCATCTTTCAAAATAAAAAAATCAGAAGGTAATCCACATGCTGTATCACCACATAGTTTATTAAACTGATCACGAAAAACAGGAAACATACGTGGAATCAAGAATTGAACACCTTTTTCTGAAGCAGTACTCATATATTCAAGAAGCCACTGATCTACCATTGCACGATTTTTCGTAGCTTTAGGAATCACAAAGCCATAAAGCCTGACAGGCAACCCTACATATTGATACGGAAACAAATAAGAAACAATTTTTTCCTGAGAATTCGGATCTTTCGGATAAAAAGGCACTGAAGAATGAAACATAAACTCAATTCCTATAATTTTACGAAGTAACAAAAGATGATCCACCTGGGATGATCAAGCCGCGAGTTCTCAAAGCCTTTTCTGCTGATCCGGGGAAAGAACGTTCATTTCAAGCCATTGACTAAAAGCCCCAACATCATTAAACTTAATAAAATCTTCCAATTGTTGTGCTAAAAGCAGATTCTGATCCTTCAAGTTTGGATCATTAAAGAGCCCAAAAGAAAAGGAAGAAAGTGATGTTTTAGGCGTCCACTGTGAAAAGTAATACTCTAACCCATCTAATCCTTCTTCTAGTCAGGAAAGTCAAACCATCACCGCAGGATCCACAGCAACAGGAAGGAAATCTGACTGTTCATCGAAGAAGCCACGCAATTGTGGAATAAAAAAGGGCTTCAAATCCTCTTGAAAACGTAAAGATTGATGAGCAAGCCCCGTAAAATCATCATACGCCAAAAGAAGCAAATCGGCACCAGAAACAACATCTCCTGTCAAAAAACGCACCTTTCATCCATATTTTTTGGAAAATGAGTCCGCAAAAGCCTTCCATATTGGATAGTCAGCAAATTTCCCAACTGCAATAGTCAAGGTTCAGGTAAACAGATTAGCTACAGGAGGCAGAACATCTCAAGAAAATTCTGATTTTTCTTCTTGTGAAACTACTCAAGCCTGACCTCCTTCATCTTCGATAGAAGAAGAGCCTCGTGGAACAAAAAAGACAAACGCAGTACACAAAAACCCAAAAATCGACAAAAAGAAAACCTGCCTAAGTTGACCCTTCATAAACCCTAAAAAATAATAGTAAAACTTCCCAAAGCTGGCTGTTTAAGCGTTGGCTTTTTTAGTTGAAGCTTGATATGATATTTTCATACCTTCCCTTCTCCTTGAATAGTAAAAAATCTATCAGAAATCCTGACTCCACCAAGTGTATGAAACTCGTATTCCAAGAAAGGATAAAGATTCCTTCCTAAAGTTCCTCCCTGCGTCCAAAGATAATTCGCCAAAGAAAAAGTTAAATAAGAATTTTTTACATTACCATTCGTTAAAATTTTAGCAAAACTTCCCAAAGCATTCAATTGAGCTTCATTCTTAGAAATAATATTAAGACTAAAACGACCTTGATTATTATCATGATTAAGAGGATGCCTATTTTCTCCAAAAATAATTTCTTTGGGAGTTCATGAATTTTGATAAATATTTTCTTTTCTTATCAAGGTATCTCGCTCTTCAATAATCCCTCTGTTAAAATTAGGAGCATTAAATGGAAGCAGAGTATACTCAGTATCTCCATAATTTCCCTTTATCGTCCATGAGGCAACAACCTGATTTTCATCCCTCCATTCCTCCCCAATACGAGCACCAGGACAAGAAGACGTACAAAGCTTCGCTCATCCTCAACCCAAAGTTCCAGTACCAAACTTTCCAAACAAAAAAGGATTAAGTCTGAATGTTCCAACCAAAGAAAAATCTGGAACATACAGATTAAATCCGGACATCGGAATATAATAATCATTAGACGCAACAACTCCGACGGTTCACAACGGGATAAGCTCTGTAGTTGAGTAATTCAACATATTATAATTCCTACTATCAAGATTATCTCTCATTACAAAGGCAGGATCAACATCCCCGTTTCAAGTAGAAGGAATCCTATCAGTACTAGAATGCACTTTCCAGACCATAGTATCAGAACCATTGCCGTAGGTATAAAAGTTATCAATTCTACTATCACTACCCTTTCCAGTAGCAAGAACAGCTGCAGCACTAGTCTCTCGACCAGACTCTCAATCAAAACCAGGTCCGGTATTCCTTACGGCCAAGACTCACCTTTCAAGAGCAGAAATTGCCCCATAATAGGCAGTCGAATATTGCATTACATTCCCATATGTACGGACAAAAGGAAAAAAACCAGAAAAAAGTGCCAGCAAAAGTGCTAAACTAATAATCATCACGATCAACACAAGCATCAACAACATTTTATTAGTTTTTTATCCACTAAACGATCTAAGTATACTCCAAACCTCCCCAAAAAGCAACTATTCAATATTTGGAGCTCCACATTCAGGACAATATGCAAACTGACCAGAATATTTACTATGACATTCCCTACACTCAACACACAAAGCTTCCCCACACCGAGCACAAACCTTATGAGAGACAGAATTCAAACCGCGACAATGAGGACATTCCACAACAGTCTGTTCCAAAGCCTCTCTCCAAGATCCTTTTTCTCGCTTATATACCAAAGGACGAAACGCCAAATAAAGTGGCAAACCAAAAACCGGAGTCAAAACAACGATCAAAAGAACAGAAAAAAACTGGTAAAATGAACTATCACTCCTCGCCATCGCATCTCTCAAGGTCCAAATCGCACAAAGAAGCCAAACCAAAGCCAAAAAACCAAACAGCAAAAGCTCACGATCCGAATAAGAAGCCAAAAATGGGAAATATCCAGAAATAAGTGAAACTACATCAGTTCAAGAACCAAGATTTTGAAGATTAACTACCAAATCCGGCACCTGCGGCTGTGCCACAGTATCGACAGTCGAAGGGAGAACTCAGCTTTCCGCTATTTGTTCTACTCCTGAGAGAAAACCACTTGCCATAGTATTAACAAAAAAATAAAAACTAAAAAATCACTTTCTTCAGAATTTCTAAGGAAAGGGAAAACTTTTTCAAGTCTTTCAGAATAAAAGCGATTTTTGATGGATTATCCACTTGCAATTCAAAATCAACAATCACCTCTGCATTTTCTCCATGCTTTATTGAGATCTCAGAAAGTTGCACATTAAATTGAGAAAAAACCTGAAGAAAATCTACGATCGTCAATTCACGAGAAGAAAATTTGATCTGAAGTTCAAAGTGATAACGATTTGGACTTTCTTGGTCCCAATGAGCTTCCAAAAGAGAATCAAACGAAATAGTCTTTAATGCTTTACAATGCATAGTGTGAACTTTAATTCCTTGTCTAGTAGATTTTGCGATAATTTTATCTCCAAGCTTAGGATGACACTCCGGACAAAAAGTACAATTCAAATGCTTGTCATTGTCAACAATAACAGAAAAAGTTGAATTCTGATTTTTTATCTCTTGTTTTAAAGTATCTTTGAGTTCACCAGTATCTTTGATAATACTTTTCTCCACGACATTTTTAAGCAAATCAGGATAAGCCAGCCTTACAATATTTCCATAGGAATCTTGCTTATCCAATACCATCAAAATTCTCCTCTCCACCTCAAGAGGATTATCCAGCTTCTGAATTTTATCTCTATCACTACGAAACAAAGGAAGACCCAAATCTTTCAAATACTGATTCAAACCATCAATTGCTTCCTCCAAACGCGTCTCTCTTTCTATAGTTTTTAAATATTTTAAAAGCTGATTTTTCGCTGATGGAGTACGCAAAAACTCAATCCAATGTTTATTTGCGACATACCTATTCTTAAAGGTATTAATATTTACAATATCTCAAGTTTTCAGCTTATAACTAATCGGTCTAATCTGTCAATTCACAATAGCATTCTTAAATCTGAGCCCAATAGCACTATGAATACTAAAAGCAAAATCTAAAACCGTTGACCCAGCAGGAAGCTCCTTAATATCTCATCTCGGAGTATAAATAAATATCGTTTTATCAAGGACTTCAATATTAAGTTGAGATTTGAACCTTTCTTTCTCAGAAGAATCGGTATAATCTGCTACAATTTTTTGAAGCTTTTGAATCCAAACTCACTGCTGCTCAGAAACCACGGTTGGAGCATTACTTTCTGCATAAGCAAAATGAGCAGCGACTCCAAACTCCGCCACATCATCCATTTCCTGAGTTCTAATCTGAATTTCCACAGGAAAACGAAACATCCCCAAAACGGTCGTATGAATACTTTTATAACCATTAAATTTTGGAATCGCAATATAATCCTTAATCTTTTTAATAAGTGGAATATAATACTTATGAATTACCCCCAAAACCATATAACAATCACCGACACTCTGAGTAATCACTCTAAAAGCAAGCAGGTCCATTACTGTAGAAATATCGGTCTCATGATACTTTTTGGAAAGCTTTTCATATACTCTATAGGGACTTTTAATTCTTCCCTTAACTTCAAAATTCTGAACCCCTTCTCTATGAAGCATCCCTGTCAGCATTTTCACTCCCTTTTCAGTATATTTTTCTCCCTCACGAAAATATTTTTTCAAATAGCTCAAAATTCTGGAAAACTCCTCCGGTTTCATTGTAGCAAAAGAACCATTTTCGAGAAGAAGTTGAAAATGATAAAGCCCGAGCCTTTTAGCAATTGGAACATAAATTTTTAGGGTTTCTTCTGCAATTTTCAGTCTTTTCCTCTCTTCTGGATGAAACTGCAAAGTCTGAATATTGTGAATACGATCAGCCAATTTCACAAAAATCACCCTCAAATCTTTCGCCATCGCAAGAAAGGTCTTTTTTATCGTTTCCAAATGACGATCCTCTCCTTGATACCTCACTTTTGAAACCTTAACCAAGCCCTCACAAATTTCCGCTACTTCTTCGGTAAACTCAGCAGCAACTTCTTCACGCGTTATCGGCGTATCCTCAATCACATCATGCATAATACAAGCCTGAATAGATGCCAAATCAGGCTTAAGCTCCATCAAAAAAAGCGTTGCCTTGAGAGGATGAACAATATACGGTTCCCCAGAAAGCCTCTTAACTCCAGCATGAGCAGCTTTAGTAAAAGTATAGGCATGTTTAATACCTTCAATCTGTTCCGTGGGAAGATAAGCCGAAGCCTGAGCAATAATTTCATCAAGCAAAAAAAGCGGATCCTCATCAAAGGTCATCTGATAGTCAAAAAAACTATCTATCTCCTTGATATCCATCTCTCTAGGCAGAAAAAATAAAAGACTACGCCAAAGAATAGGAATAATTGATAAATAGTCAAGAGAAAAGAAGAATTTTTAATTAAAAAAAACGGTTCTTCAACTGACGTTCAGTTTTTTCTGACAAAGTATCAAGTTTTAGTGCCATCTCCTCATCCGGTTCATGCAAAAATTTAGAAAGTTCTGCCGTCTTTTCGGAAGCTTTTTTCATATGAACATAATACTTTCCCAATTCTGCCACAACATCTGAAAGTTCATCATTTTTTTCAAGAAGCTCTGTAGTTTTTTCCCTAAAAAGCTGATTTTGCGCAGTCAATTCCTCCATCTCTTCTTGAAGATAACTGAGCTGTTCATTCGCAGACTTCAGATTTTTCCTAAGTTCTGAAACGATTTCCCTTCTCTCATACTGGAAATAAAAAATCAAATACGCGATCACCGCCCCTACAACAAATCACAAAACAAGAAATCACCACATAAGTCTAAAAGTCACAAAATAAAAGTCAATCAAGAAGCAAGGCACCCAAAACTCAAACAAAATCAAAAGACAGACTTCACCGACTATTTTAACACTAAATGCTCCATCATACCAGAAAAGGTTTCATCATCAAGAGGAGAGAAAATCCCTTTATGTAAACGAGCCATTTTAAATAGAGGAGAAGAAATCTGAATACCTGTGCCATTTTTTTCAATTTGTAATGAAGCCAATAGGGGAATATAGGTAGGCACTCTATTTTTCTTCAGTTCATGATCATAGTTAAAATCAAATTCTCCAACAGAGGTCTTCATACCCCAATCTTGATCAAAAAGAAAATTTCCAAAAGAATAAAAAATCGGCTTCCCATTATAAATTTCATAAGGTCAAGGAACATGTGAATGCCCCCCAAGAAGAATATCAGCTCCAGCATCGACAAGCTGGTGTGCCAAGAGAACCTGCCATTTCGCTGGTTGGAAGCGATATTCTGCTCACCAATGAAGACCTAATACCTTCACATCACAAAGATCTTGCTCCATCGCATGAAGAGTCCCGGTCATCAAAGGCAAACTAAGCGGATTCCAGGCGAGACTTTTCTTTCCGTAAATTCAATGAGTTCAATCATAAGAAAAAGCCTGAAAACAAAATTTTATTCATCCTTTACGAGTAGAATAAAAAGCCTCTGCTTCTCAGGTAGTATTCCCCGCTCCAAAATGTCCAATTTCATGAGCAGAAAGTCGATGACGAGTCAACTCTACCCCATCTCCTCAGGCATTATTAGTGTGGTTGTTCGCGAGTGAAAGCACTAATTCATTATTCCCCTGCAAATCAAGCAAGGTCTGAATATTCCCTGTATTAGCACGAAAGGTAAAGCCTCACTTTGGCTGATCATTATCTTTAGCAGAAAACATACTTTCAAGATTAAAGTAGAGCAGACAGTCTCCTGATGCATAGCACGAAAATTGAGAAAGAGGATTAAAATTCTGACCAGAAAAGGTACGATCATACCCCTCTTGTTTAGCGAGCCATCCAATATTCCTGGAAAGCATAATATCTCCACCAACCACAAGTTGCACCTCTTCTTTTTGGACAGGGACAACCGCTCAGGAACCCATAAATGATTCAACATTTAAGCCACCAAATGAACTGGCAAAAAGTAGCCCCGCTCATCACAAAAAGAAAACCACCATCAAAATCACCAATACTTGCTTCCTTACCATATTTCCTACAAGGATAAAAGACCTCCAATATAATAAGATTCCTCAAAAAAACAACCCAATCTCAAAAAAATACTCAACTTTGCAACACAAAAAAATCCCCCTATTCAAGGGGAAGTTGTTCATCATAAGAGAACTCATAATAATGAGATCCCCCAAGTGCAAGGACATAAGCAGCAAAACTAATCCCGATACAATACCAAACTCCAGAAAGAAGCGACAAGACGAACACAAACAAGAGTATCATCACAGTCAACAAGAGGATAGTACTGAAAAAATCTGAGTATTTTCTTTTCATTTCCTTATTTTTTTTATTAACCCAGAAAGTATAAAGTTCAGAAAGTAAAAGTCAAGGAATTATAAACGCATTCTGCTATACAAAAAATTGTCAACACAAAAAGCAAAGAAAACAAAAAAAGAAAAGTAGAGATTGCTTTTTTATTGTAGAAAATTATAATTCCAAATCTTTTTTTTATTTTCAAGAGTTATCTTGATGAGATGGAAAAACACACTGATGCTATGAATAAGCACACTAGCACTGGAAACAATATATCCAGAAAATACAAAAAAAGAAATTCTAAATATCTTATCTACCAAAGAACCCCTCGAATTAAATCAAGTAGAACATCTTTCAGAAAAAGAAGATTCCTCACAAACTTACAAAGTAAAAATCTCTGAATTAGAAGGAGGACCGCTGCGATGAAGCAAAAAAATAATAGATCCTACTTATGGGAACTTAATCGGAGTATCACAATTTTCTAGTATCTTAAAAGAAGGTTTCTCCACAGATTCTGTTCAGATCACAGAAAATACTATAGTCAAAAGTAGTGACAGCATCAGCATACCATTGATCTATCCAGAATTAAAAAAGTATTTTCCCGAACAGCTTGATACATTACTTGAAAAAGCTCCTTTTTCTAAATACAAACAAAATAAATCTGATCATATACTCATAGTCAGCCAGTGCGAAAACAGAAGAAACGCCCTCGCCTATTACGAAAACTGAACACTAAAATTAGCAACTTACGTTTCGATAGGCACAAGAGGAAACCAGACTCCAGAATGAAGATACCCACTGAGCCACGATGAGATTTTCCGCAGATCAAAAACCTATCAAAATGCACCAATGCCCTATTCTCTAAAAGTTTTCAAAGGCATTTTTCTTCACCAAGGACGAAGTGATGGTCTACCAAGATCGCATGGATGCATTAGAGTTCCATGACTATACCAAAAACGAATCTATGAAAATCTCCCCAAAGGGAAAGCAATAATCATCCTAGAAGGATTATACAAACCGACACTAAAAACACGCGAAAAAGATGCAGAAACACTACTCCCACCAAAGGAATTGCCTAGAAGTGTTTTGATCCATCAGATCCTTTCCAACGATAGTGCTTGATGAATCCCTCCATCGCTGATGGACCCTGATTTTCTCCCTTGAAGCAAGACGATAAACGACCCCCAAACAGGCAGGGCAATCAACATCCAAGCCCCTTAGTTGATCAAAAGCCCCACTTTGCTGCAAAACAGAAAAAGAAACCTGATCATGTTGCTCGGCAATAACCTCTGACAAATAATGAGAAAAATCCACAGAAGCAATAACCAAAGTTTTTCAGGACAGTTTTTGGATGTTTTCAGCCAACCAAGAAGCGTGCTCCATATGATGTGTAGGAAGAGCCAAAAGATAAACAGTTCTAACAGTAGGAAAAAACTGATTAATCCAGCGAAAATGCTCTCCCAAACCATGATCTTTCGTATAGATTTGTCCTCCTTTCTCATAAAAAACGCCTCCATCACAAACAATACGATCATCTACAAAAGGGGTCGCAACGATAGTCTGATCTTTAAACCTAATTCTCCCCAAAGTACAAAGTCCTTCTACACGTTTTTGTTTCAGAAAAAAATGATTAGGAGAGAGAAGAACAATTTGATCTGGCATTTCATGAGAAGAAAAAAAACGCCTCTTCAAAAAAGAATAAAAATCCTGAACTTTTACCGGGTCAATCATAAAATGAGGAATAACAGCCAGAAAATACTGACGCTGACGAGAGATACGAGAGAGCATAAAGAAAATAGAAACTGCTGAAACAAGCAAAACTGCAAGACACAAAAATCAGATTTTTTTCCTAGTAGACATAAGCATTATTGTTAGCAATATAATATTTAACGTGCCTCAAGAGAAAGGCGCAATCGCATCGTTCACAACAGACCCCAAAGACCAAACATCTTCTAACTCACAGAAAACACTCCATTCCTATCAATAAAAAGGGGAATTTCAAGGGAAAATCATCAAACATTCTGGTAAAAAACAAAAACACTCACTAAAATTTTTTCTACAAGTTCCCTCGTTTTTATCACATCTCCACTTGAAAAAAGAAAAGAAATTGCTATCAAAGAAACAGAATTTTATTTACTGAGATAATTCATGACAAACATGACGAAAAAATGACCAATCATAATAAGCATCATCTATATCTTTGTAATCCAAGCGATTATCATAGGGCTTCTACGAAACGAACCAAGGCGACATATTTTAGGAGGTATCAACTTTATAGCAACGATTCTCCTTGCCCTTTTACGAAAACAATCTAAACAAAGATCAGAGCAAAAATGAGAAGCTCCTCTTATAAGAGAAAAACATCCAACTCCTAAGGAAACAGCAGAAAAAGATTTTTTTACAAAAGAAAAAAAGGAAGAATCCTCTCCTACACTATCTGAATCCAATATTGAGTATATCAAAACCAGAATAAACCGTAACAGAAAAAATCAGACGACAAACGGAGGAGGACTTTATCGTCTTTTAATCTTTCTTCTTGCACTTATAGGATTTTGAGGAATTCTCTATATGTTTCGAGAAATCTTCGACTTTATTGCAATATTCATCTGAGCTATCGGAATGATGATCGCAATCATGGTCATTTTCAGAGCTACTCAACTGCGAGAGAGACCAATTTTTTCTTCATTATATTTCCTCACTTTTTTTGTTCTTGGATGTGGAGGGCTCGCAGCATCTCTTTTCTGAGGTAAATATGAAAAAATAGAAGACATAAAAAACTGAATATCTACCTTCATTGAAGGAGTCAAAGGAAAAGAAATTACCAATACCGAAACAGGAAGTAACGAATGAGAAATCGATTCAGATTTTCTTTTTGAAGGAACTGGAAGTGTTATTAAGATGAATCTTAGCGGAGATGCGTCTTCTCTCTCTGGAGAGCAAAGTTTATCTGGAGACAATATCAACCTAATCATCAACGAAACAGGCGCAGCAGCCAACGACCTCACTTCAGGAGAATCATCTTCTTTACCTAGCGGAACAGGTCCCTCTACAGGACTCAGCGTCGACAGAATTGAAGAACCTACAAATACGCAAACTCCCGCCAGCACACAAACCCAGACTTCAAACAAAACAAGCAGCCCAAACCAAGAAGTGACGATGATTGATGCCATTAAACATCTTATCAAAACAAATAATATTCCTCTTTCTACCAAGAAAAATACAAAATTCACGCACATAGCAACTTCCGACAGTAATTATCCTTATATGAAAACAGCTCTTGAAAAAAGAATGATCGGCTCTAATACCAATCCTAATATGACCGTAAGCTGTGATATTTATATGGTAATGAAAGGTTTGGCAGAAGAACGAATTACCGTAAAAACCGCCGATGTAAAAGGTGACTATCGAAATATGGCAGAATCTAAAAACGCCCTCAATGGTTGCACAAAAGGAGCAAAATTAACCGTAGCTAACTTATAGCTTTCCCATCAAATAGAAAAAACCTGAAAAAAGCGAGACGTTCTTCCTTTCCAACCAAGTATTTTTAAAGCAGAATAAAATACTTGACATTCTCTTTCCATTTCTTATACTCCAACAGGTAAGAAAATACATAAATTAATTTATTATTACTACATACTCCATGGGATTCATTGCAAAAATGGATGATAAAAAAATTAAAGTAGATATAGAAACTACTCAATTAAAAGATGTTCTCATTTACTGCAAACCAAAGGAAAGGCTGGTTTTAATGAGAAAATTTTGACTTGATGGAGAAAAAGAGGTTCCTCTTCAAAAAATCGGTAGAGAATACTCTCTCACAAGAGAAAGGGTAAGACAAATCGAAACTCAAGCATTAATGAGATTCAGAAGACTGATTGTAGGAAATGAAGCATACATCAACGTCCTAGAGGAAACCAAAAAAATCCTTGAGATCCATGGAGGACTTCTTGACGAGGACACCCTCCTTGCAAAGATAATGAACAAAAATGTTCAAAAGTTTTCAAAGCCAGAATTAAAATTAATTCTGATTTCCGACTTTGATATCACCTATCTCAAAAGGAATAAATATCTCTCTAAAGCATTCTATATCGAGCCTCTTTATGAGGACCTTCTCACAAAAATGGTAATTTTCAGCCAAAATTACTTCACAAAGAGAAAGGAAAGCCAAGACCTCTACGAATTTATCGGGACGCTAAAGGAGGAGTTCTTAGAAGAATTCAGAGACATCAGCTTCCTAAAAAATGATCTCTTCTATATCAACTTTTTCCGCATTGTAAAAGGTATGGCAATTTTGGATGGAAAGATTGGACTGGTGGAATTTCCTGACATCTATCCAAAAACTCTGAAGCTCAAGATCCTTTATACGATGAGAAGGCTCAATAAACCAATCCATTACCAAGAACTCCCAGCAAAAATTATGGAGCGATTCCCAGAATGCTCAATCAAAGCAAATTCCGTACACAATGACCTCGTCAAACACAACGACATCTTTGTAAACTTAGGACTCGGACTCTACGGACTCAAAGAGCGAGGATATGAAGGAGGAAATGTAAAAGATATTCTCATAAGAGTTTTCAAAAGATTTCAAAAGCCGATGACCGTAAAGGAATTAGCCAGAGAAGTGCTAAGGGAAAAAATGGTGAGTCAAAACACTATCCTCCTCAATCTCCAAAAATACAATACTACCTTTGAGAAAGTCGAAAAAGGGCTCTATGCTTATAGAGAGAATCCACCCCACAAAACCAAGAAATAATTCCACTCAAGAACTGATCCTAGGATCAGTTTTTTTAAACTTGAAGTTTTTTGCGTTTTTTCTATACTCAGGAAACGCTTTATCCTCGCCGCTCCAATGGAACTAACAATTACTCCCGACCAAGCCAACCAGAGATGCGATCGCTTCCTGAGAAAATTTTGTAAACCCTATCCGCAGGTCAGACTTTCTGACATCTATTCTTGGATTCGTAAAGGAGAAATCAAAGTAAATGGCAAAAAAACAAAAGAAGAAACCAGACTCCATGAAGGCGACCTGCTTGAGCTCCCAGAATCACTCCTCGGCGCCAAAGACAAACAGCTTATGCTCACGCAAAAAGAAAAAAAATTCCAAAAGCTGAATCCTAAACTCGTAAAATCATGGATCCTCTACGAAGACCAGCAGCGACTCGCATTTAATAAGCCGGCTGGGATCGTCCTCCACCCAAGTAATAAACACCGAAACGATCTCTGTATGAACGATTACTTAGAACGATACTGCTCAAGAAGCGAGAGACAAAAAGAGGAAAAAAATCAGACTTTTAAACCTTCTTTTTGATACAGACTAGATAAAGATACCTCTGGAGTGCTCATCGCCGCAAAAACCTACGAGTCCCTCCAATACATCAACCAAATCATCAGAGAAAGGGCAATCAGCAAAGAATACCTGACCCGAGTCGCAGGAAAATTTCCCAAGCACCTCATCATTGATAAAGCAATAGAAAAAACCTACAACGCCAAATTCGCCAGAGCTCAGATGCAGCTCAACGAAAGTGATGGACTAGATTCAAAAACTGAATGCCGATGTGAAAAAACGCTCCAGCATAACGAGCTCGGTCAGATTTCCCTCGTTAGGGTAAAGCTCTATAGCGGCAGAATGCACCAAATCAGAATCCATCTTGCAAGCGAAAACTTCCCTGTTTTGGGGGATCTCATCTATGGGAAACCCGCAATCAATAGAATTGTATACAAAAGCTTGCATATTCAGAGACAATTATTACACTGTTGGAAGTATCAGTTCAAAAACCTTAATGGAAAGCTGATTGCCTTCGAGGCTCCACTTCCTCAGGAGTTCAAACTGTTTACTTAACTTTTAGTTTATTTATACAAAATCATGAAAGTATTCAAAACTATTTTACGAACAACCCTTTTTTGGCTTTTGGCACTCGTGGGACTCCGAATCTATACCAACTACGAAAGCGAAAATAGCAATCTCGTTCACTACCGAGCAAGTGCTTTACCAGAATCCGTAATACAGCACCTCCACAATCAATATAATTGTAGTTGTCCGAATTGCGATACCGCTACAGGCAACAACGAAACCGCTACTACAGATGAAACTCCTACTACAGACCTAGCAGCCAGTATCCCAGCGACCTGCAAAAGCTTCTACGATGGATGCAATACGTGCAATAGGCTAGCAGATGGGGGAACGGCTTGCACCAGAATGGCATGTGAAAGTTATGGACAGCCTAAATGCTTAGACGAAGGAACTACGACAGGGACAACGACTTCCCTCCTCCCTACAGCCTCTCAACCAACGACAACTGAAGGGCTAAGCTCACTTGAAAAGAGAATCGCAGAGCTTGAAAAGAATCACTGGGCACTCGTGCAGGAGTTGCAAACGATTTTCTCTACTCCAGAGGGACAGAAACTCCTTCCTGCTCCTACTCCAGTAGCAAACCCAGCCGCTCAAAACTAAAAATCTCTCCTCTCCCAAAGAGAGCGAAAAATTACGAGAAAAAACAGACATAAAAATCTGTTTTTTTCTCTAGGAAGCCCAAAACCCAATGATCTAAATACCATGCTCAAGCTCGCAAACACCGATAGCATGTTTCCTTCCCTCCCTCCAAACTTTCTCTTCATGCTCGACCCTCAGCGACCTCCAATCTGACCGGAGGGGAGCTTTCTGACCCCTCAGCAACCTCCAATCTGACCGGAGGGGAGCTTTCTCGACCCTCAGCAACCTCCAATCTGTCCAGCGGGGAGCTTTCTCGACCCTCAGCGACCTCCATTCTGTCCAGCGGGGAGCTTTCTGACCCCTCAGCGACTTCCAATCTGACCGGAGGGGAGCTTTCTGACCCCTCAGCGACTCCTCTACAACCCAAAAGGAAAGCTTGATGATCCAATGCTCCTCCCTCTCAAAAATTCGCTTGACAAGCTCAAAACGATTCCTACACTACATACAAGTACTTTACCTTTCTAAACCTAAAGCCGATGTTCCTTGCAAGCTTTGCATTGTTTACTCGAGCTTTTACGAGCTTCCTCCGCTTCAAACGAGGAATATTATTTTTTATTGGAATTTTCTTCCCAAGTCTACTCATCCTTTTACTTATCACAAAAACCCAAAAGAAAGAGAAATCTTTTTTCTTTGCGAAGCTCAAACGAATCATCTTGACACAAACATCAGCTTTTCTTATCACTAGCTTAGTAATAAGCCTCACTTTACGAAAACAAGATCAAAATCTGATTTCAAACTTCTTTTCCTTTGCTCCACTAAGGATCGAAAGTCCTCAATCAGCTTTCACTCCTTTTATGGAAGAAGTCCTCGTCCTTGAACAAACCAAACCAAATACCTACATCGTCCAAACCAACAACGGAAAAACATATTTCCTCAAGACCGAGACGCCGCACCACATAGGAAAAAGTCTGCACCTAGGAGCCACCCTAAAAACCATCGATCCATCAAAACTCTACACAGAGCTGCTCTTCAGCGGAGGTGGAGAAAACTTCCGAGACTACCAATTCAACTATGATAAACGGCTGCTAATGAAAGGCATCTCAGGGACCCTATATGAAAAATTCTCCCTTCCAGCTCAACAAAATAAAATCCAAGCATCTTGGCTCCATCACCAGCTAAGCACCACCAGAACCCGACTTAAAGAACGCATCCAAAAAGTGTTTCCTGACAAAGAAGCCGCCTTACTCTTGGGAATGTTGATCGGAGACAAGTCCCAGCTAGAAACGGGCGCCTATCAAAACTTTGTAAACAGTGGGATCGTGCATATCATTGCCGTCAGCGGAGGAAATCTGGTGATGATTGTCGTATTTCTCAGTGCCGTGCTCTTTTGGGTTCCTTTCTATATCAGAAATGGATTGATTATTCTCGGAGTGATCGCCTTCGCACTGCTCTGTGGTGGGGATTCCAGTGTGCTAAGAGCTTTAATTATGGCTGTGCTTTCGCTCCTGGCAATATTCCGAGGGAGAGAAATCAAGATTTGGAGGCTTTTGAAATATGCCTTCGTCCTCATGCTCTGCTATAATCCCTTCTTTCTGATTTACGATCTAGGATTCCTCCTGAGCTTTGGAGCGGTAATCGGGATCGTCCTCATCAACGAATGGCGGACAAAATTCCAAAAACTCCTCCCTTCCAAACCAAAGGTAAAAGAGAAAAAAATCTGACTCCCATTTTTAACGGGTTTCCTCAAGAACTACGGACTCCCAACCCTCGGAGCAACACTCGGAACCCTTCCCATTCTGCTTTTCTTCATTGGAGAAACAAACCTCACCGGCGTGCTCATCAACCTTTTGATCGTTCCTTTGGTGCCGATTATCACGATCGGTGGTTTTATCACAGTAATAATAGTCATTTGGACGCATTGGCTATGGCTTGCTCTCCCTCTACAGTGGCTCTTAACTTTTATCTTCCGAATGGCCGATCTCGCAAATAGCCGAAGTTTCTCAATCAGCATTTCTGCGACCCGGGCAAAACGAGCGTTCTTGCTGCTTATAATAAGCATTGGTGCTGTGATATACCAGCTGAGCAAAAAGGAATAACCGTTCACCAAAAAGAAACATCCCAAAATCTGATTTTGTCAATCTAGACCCAAGATAAAAAGTCAGATTTTTTTTCTTATTTCAAAAAATAGCTATAATAGAAGAGGAAAACTTTAACCTCTGTAAGAATTAAAAATGTATGTCCATCTTGATGAATTAGAAAATCTTTACGCAAATACCAGCGGAGAGCTCAGCATAGCTGAGTCTGACTTAGAGGTTAAGAGACCAGCCAAGAAATCATTCTCTTTCTCGAGTCTCAAGCTCCCAAAAATGAAACTCCTATCAGAGTTAAAAATACTGATTATCCTTTTCATCATTGTTTTCTCAGGATTTTTCTTTTTCACCAACGCAAGACTCGTCCTCTTAACAATCAACGATACCTTTGCGACCGAACCAAAAGCAGCTCCCGAGGATTTAAAAATAACCTCAGTCCCAACATCTCAAGATCACATTAAGCAAAAAGCACAAAAGCTGAATGAACTCGAAGATCAGTTTACGAGCCTCCAGGCAAGCTTTAGAACAGAGAAAGAACTTGCTCCTACGATGAAAGAGTTCCTTGCAAAAAAGCAAGAAACCCACAGTATTGAATTTAATACCCTCCCTCCGACAAATAGACTCATCATTCCCGACCTCAACGTCAATACACCACTTATTGATGTCCCAATCAAAGGAGAAGAGGACTTTTCAGAGGGACAGTTTGATGAGGAATTGATGCAAGGTGCTGTAAAATACCCGACTACACCGGCTCCATGAACAGAAGGGAATACCCTTATCTTTGGACATAGCTCAACAGAGTGGTGGAAGCACAATGAATACGGATTTATCTTTAGGAACCTCCCTAAACTCCAAGCAGGACAAAAAATCCAAATCGTATGGAATGGTCAGCTTTCAACCTATGAAATGCTCGAAAGAAAAATCATCTATCCAAAAGATGTCGCTGAATATTACCATGAATTTCAAGACCAAAAAGGAAGTTTCATCACATTAATGGGATGTTATCCTATCGGAAGTAATGCTCAGAGGATCATGGTTGTTGCCAAAAAAATCAATAACGAAGATGTAAACGCATAAACTTCTAACTAAAATACACCTGCACAAAAGAAAATCTGCCTAACCTGAGAGAAAATATCAGAGCAAGGAAATAAAAAACAGAAAAATCTGATTGTCCTTGACTTTCCCATTAGAAATACTAAGGTTAAGGCAGAATTTCTTTTTTATTTTCTTATCAAATAAATCATGGTAGTAGTAAGACCGTTTAAAGGGCTTCGCCCTCCACAAGAGATCGTAGCACAGCTTGCATCTCGCCCTTATGATGTGATGAATTCAGCCGAAGCGAGACAAGAAGCTGCAGGCAATCAGTATTCTCTCCTTCATGTTACCAAGGCAGAAATTGACCTTCCAGAAGGGACTGATGAGCATTCTCAAGCTGTATACGACAAGGTCGTGGAGAATTTCAAAGCATTCCAGGATAAAGGGTGGCTCGTTCAAGATGCTGAACCAAAAATCTATATCTATGGGCAGACGATGGGTGAAAGAACCCAATACGGATTCGTAGCCTGCACCAGCATTGATGATTATTTCAATGAGAGCATCAAAAAGCACGAACTCACGCGTAGAGACAAGGAGGACGATAGAATGATCCATGTGAACATTACAGATGCAAATGTAGAACCGGTTTTCTTTGCCTATCCAGCACGGGCAGAGCTTGATGGCATCATTGAAGAAGTCGTAAAAAACCAGAAACCTGAATACGATTTCGTGGCAGATGATGGATTTGGACATCATTTCCGAGTGATTAATGATCAGGCTTTGATTGCTAAGATTACCGAGCTCTTTGCAAAAGTTCCTGCACTCTATGTTGCTGATGGACACCACAGAACCGCTGCTGCTGCAAGGGTTGGACTTGAGAGAAGGGCTGAGAAACCTGATTATACTGGAGAAGAAGAATTTAACTACTTTATGGCAGTAATTTTCCCAGATAATCAGCTTAAAATTATGGATTACAATAGAGTTTTGAAAGACCTCAACGGAATGAGCGAAGCAGAACTTCTTGAGAAACTTCAGACCCATTTCACGGTAGAAGAGAAAGGGGAAGCTGAATATAGACCAACAGCACTCCACAATTTCAGTATGTATCTAGGCAACAAACGATACTCCCTCACTGCGAAAGAAGGAACCTATGATGATAAAGATCCTATCGGAGTGCTTGATGTTACGATCCTTTCCAATCTCGTTTTGGATCAGCTTTTCGGAATCAAAGACCTTAGAACTGACAAGAGAATTGACTTTGTAGGAGGACTTAGAGGACTTGGAGAGCTCAAAAGAAGAGTAGATAACGGAGAGATGAAAGTTGCTTTTGCGCTCTATCCAGTAAGTATGCAGCAGCTCATCGATATTGCCGACACTGGAAATATCATGCCACCAAAGACAACTTGGTTTGAGCCAAAACTGAGAAGTGGACTCGTTATTCATAAATTGTCATAAAAAAAAGCTGACCTTTTCGATGGTCAGTTTTTTAATTAAACACGTTAACCTTCCTCTCAAGCACGATCTCTGCTATCAAAAAGTCATAATTTCTCCGAAAAACCATAAACCAAACAAAGAAAATTCCAGCACCTCACGAAAAATTAGCCCAATATCTCTTAATACCCGGTCAAAAAAGTTTTCCTCAACTGATAATCCAAATCTCCAGCCGTAAAGACAATAGCTATCGTCCTTTCGTCCGTAGTCAATAAAAGCTCTTGCACTTGCTGAAAGGTATCCAGATATTCAGCTTTCACTGCTTTAGAAAAATAAGCTCAAAACTCAGAAAAAGACTGAAAATGCTGCTCCTGAAAAAGCGGTTCATCAGCAAAATCAGAAAGCTTTTCCCTTGCAGTATAGATAGAGAAAATCGCACGCTGATCAAAGGGAACAAGCGCTTTTTGAAAGTCTGATCGTCCTTTCAGGACTCTATGGGTTTGATGAGGCTGAAAAATAGCGAGAAGTTTGTGGTCTGGAAAGCGATTTCTTAAAGTCTCATAAGCAAGCTGGATGGATGAAGCGATATGTCCATAATCAGAAAAGAGTTTTGCTCAGCTTGGAAGCATCGTTAGAAACTCCATTCTCCTCCAAATCCCTTTAAATGACTTCATTTCCTTTTCAATCTGCTCCAAAGAAAGTTCAGGATTAAGTTCCTGGAAAAGTCCTGCGACAAGTGAAGCATTGCAATCGGTCGGTTTCCCTCGGATATAGTCTAAATTCCAATGTTTGAGCGGAATTTGCTTTATTTTAGAAAAAATTTCTGGAGACTCAAAGGAATCCAAAACGAAAGTCAGATTTTTAGTTTTTTGATTCATCTGCACGAAAGCAGACTGATAATCTGCGAAATCACGATAGTAATCGGTATGATCCAGCTCAATATTGGTAATCAGCAGATATTCTAGGTCAAGATTGAGAAAGTGCCTCTTGTACTCGCAAGCTTCCAAGAAGAAATAGTATTTTTTGATCAGTTCATACGGGAGTTTTTTTCCTGTGAAAATAAAGTCAAAAAGCTGACGAAATTCAGATTGTTTTTCTTCTTTTAGATAGTAACTCTTGTTATTCAGATCAGGAACTAGCGCTCCCACGATACCTAGTCCCAGCTCTGGAATAAGTTTCCTCCCAGTAGCAATGGCAAGGGAAGTGGAGCTTGATTTCCCATTTGTCCCAGCAAAACCGACTGTGCGAAAATATTTCGTGATTTCTCCGAGGAATTCAAAATAATTCCAAATCTTCATCGGAAAATGCTCTTCCCTTTTGAGTTGAAAAGCAGATTGGACTTCAGGGCTGTCTTTCGTCGCTTCAGAATAGATGAGAATGTCATCAGCTTTCGGCTGATATCTTCCGTGCCCAATGATAACTGGAATTTCTCTTTCACGAAGGGCTTGAGTAATTTGCGATTCTTGAGCATCAATGGCGATGAGATTAGTATAACCGAGATCTCGAAGAAGATGAGCGATATTGGAAATTCAGCTTCCACCTGCTCAAAGGATAACGATATGCATAGGATTTAGGAAATGAGGAAGTAAAAGGATTTAAGTGGCTACGAGCGATCGTAAAGCAATCTAATGTAGCTTGTCATTGCGAACAAAGTGAAGCAATCCAGTTATTATAGTCTTCTGGATCGCCACGGTCGCCTTGCTCCCTCGCGATGACGGTCATTGCGAACGAAGTGAAGCAATCCAGTTATTATAGTCTTCTAGATCGTCACAGCTTCGCCTCCCGATGACAGTCATTGCGAACAAAGTGAAGCAATCCAGTTATTATAGTCTTCTGGATCGCCACGGTCGCCTTGCTCCCTCGCGATGACGGTCATTGCGAACGAAGTGAAGCAATCCAGTTATTATAGTCTTCTAGATCGTCACAGCTTCGCCTCCCGATGACGAGTTTACTCGTGGTAAGGATTCGCTTTGCAACAATGAGACATTATGATCTGAAAGATGTATCCTATCTTTTCTATTCTTCAGCTTTACCTCAGAAGGAGAGCGTTAGCTTGAGATTAGTCAAGCATCTGTTCTAAAATCTGATCCTTTACCTTGCGAATTTCAGCTTTTCTGTCCCTAGAAGATAAGGTTTTTTTGAAGGATTGCAAAGCAAACAGATGATTTTTGAACAGTTCAAGAAAATCAGGATCGTCCTGCTGGAGCAGAATTCAGTTTTTATGCTCAACATATCGCCTCGCATTATCGAGCTGGTCGTGAGTCCGTGGAATAGGAATCATCAACAACTTCATATCAAAAAGTTCCTGCTCCGCAAGCGAGGTCGTCCCAGCTCTTGTGATCGCAATATCGGACTGAAGATAAAGGCGACCAATCTCCTTTTGACTCACAAAAGCCAAGGTCTCCACATTCGGAAAATCAGAAAAAAGCTGAGCGAGGTCTTGGTTGAGTTTCCCGAGAATGATCGTGAAGTGCATTTCTGCAAGTTCTGGAGTTGTCTTCAATACTTTTGCAAGAGCTTCATAGAGATTTTTTGAGCCTTGAGAGCCTCACATTACGAGGACTTGTGTCTGCTTTTTATCTCAAGAAAGAGGCGAGTTTTCTGCTGGTAATAAGTCTTCAGAAAGGATTTGTCCTACGACTTGAGCTTTGGGAAGCACCTTTGGGAAGCCTGTGAAAGAAACCTTTGCGAATCTTGACGCAATACGATTGACCAATCAGGCGTGGACATCGGATTCGTGAACGATGATTTTCTTTCCCAGAAGTTTCGCTGCAAATACGACGGGTAATGCGACATATCCTCCTTTACAGAAGACTACATCAATCTTGAAGCGCAAAAGGTAAAAAACTGACTGGAGAAGTCCAATCGTAAAGAAAAAGAGGTCTCTGACATTTTTTATCAAAGCTCAAATTCCCTTTTCTCTCCTTCGTTTTCAAGAATAAATGGAATGAAAGGTCAGATTTTTGATGCTTTTTTGAAGTTCAGAACAGGTTTCTTGTTCTAGACTGTTTGAAGTTCCAAATCGGAACATTTGAGCGATTTTTCCTTTGAGGTCTGAATGAGTTTGGAGATGTTGGATGAGACTTTTGATTGGGAAGACATGACCACCGGTTCCTCATCCTGCTCGTGCTATATTGAGTGTTTTCATAAAATTAGTCATATAGTAAGTAAAAAAAGAGAACAGTCACATGCAAAATCAATCGAAACCATCCGAATTAAAGGCAAAAAAGCTATAATTTATCTAATTATCAATAAGTATAGGCAATTATCAAAGCAAAGAGTTAAATACTATCAAACCTTTTTCATGGATAATTCATCTAACATAGATATTTTATGAGATATAGCTCCTCTTTTAGACTTCAAGAACTAAATCTAAGCTGATTCTAGTGAATATCATTCATCTTTTCAAGAGAAAAGCATAACCTCATTCAGAAAAATTCTAAAAAAGAAAAAACTCTCAGCCGAAGCCAAGAGTTTAATCCTAAGTAGTAATAATACTATGACTTATATACAACCTGAAGAGTTCCCCAAGTAGCGATATTTGTATAGTTATCATTTACTGTATAGTTATAAGGCGTACCATCAACTACCTGATACTTCAATCCTGTCAACTTAAGAGTTCAAGCTGCAGTAATATTCATCTTAAGCTCAGTTGATTGTCACTTAGCAAGAGTAACCTGCTTTCCTACAGGAATTGGACTAGTAACAGACTGACCATTAAGAGTTGTTGACGTAGGATCAGCATTAACAGCAACGTAATCTGTGATAGTAATATCATCATCAGATACATTTTCAATTTTAACTACCAACTGATTATCCTTAGCACTTACTACAGACAATTTAGGGAATGCCTTCACAAACAAGTACTTAGAGTTAATAGCCTTAGTAACTGTTGGGAAGTCTCCTTTCACTTCTGCCGATGCAACTTCAACAGCAACACCATTAGGTTGACCATCAGTGTTAATATTCGTTGTGAATACTACATTATGATTTCCTTCGTTAAGAGTAACGTTAAGACCAGTGAATTCAACACCAGCAGCAGTTGAAGTAGCAGTATAGCTATTTCCATTTACTTCAACAGTCACAGACTGTCCATTCAACGCAGCAACGGAACCACTATAGTTCAACTTAAGACCTGTAAGGTTGATTGAACCATTTCTAGCAGACAATGTGAACTTTGTCAATTCAGCATTTGATCCTTCATTTACTACCTGGCTAACAGCATTAGCATTAGCTACAGATACATTTGAAGATTCTACTACAGACAATTTAACAGTCTTTACAGCTGCAGTTGTTGCAGTATTTCCGTTAGTATCAGTTCCTTTAGCAACTACGTCAAATACGAAGTCTCCAGTCTGAGTCATTGTAGGAGTAGCTTCAATCCTAAACTTAGAAGGAGTCTTTGTTGCAGTTCCTACATTGTAGAATGTTACAACATTATTTCCTCTTCTATAAGTTGCATTAGATACAGGAGTATCATTGATATAGAGCTGAAGATCAATTTGTGAACTATCAGTAATTCCAGTAGCATTAAGTCCAGAAAGAGTTACCTCAGTTACATTAATATCTCCCTTAGGAGCAACCATTTCTCCATCGAAGATTATTTTATTAGAAGATTCAGTTAGTGTTACCTTCTGTGTTGAAGAGGCTTTATTCTTAAGAGTGAATTGAGCTTCTTTTACATTAATCTTAGCAATTTGTACAGCACCAGCGATATCATTTCCTTTCAAATCTTCTGAGTTATTAGTATATTCACCCTTTGCAGAACCAAAAGCCAATGATCCGATTGCTGTTGGAACAAACTGAACTGAACCATGTGCAGGCAAAGATTCTAATGAAGCGATAAGCTTAATAGAAGCTGTCTTATTTACATATACATCTTCAAATACGAAAGCTGTTCCATTTACAGTAGATGCATATCTAGATCCTCCGATTTCAAGAACAAGAGATCTAACAACACCTGTATTATTTACAGCAAGAGTCATCTTAGGAAGCTTGATTGGTTCAGCAACAGTAAGAGTACCATCTGCGATTACAACATCTGAAGATCCACTTCCTGCATCAACTGTTTTAGGGAATGCAGCAGTGTTTGTAAGAGTAACTCTACCACCATCGATCCTGTAATTCTTCATGATCCATGAATTATTCTGAATAGCCTTATTCATAGTAGTTCTAAACTTAGTTGAAGCTTCATAAGCTACCAAGTCTCTATCCTTTCTAAGTTCAAGTTGAACAGTATCACCAACTCTTTCTAGAGAAGCTACTTCACCCATTACAGTATAAACAACTGCTTTTCCTGCGTTGATAGTATCTTCAAGAGTAATAGTAATGTTTCTTCCATCCATAGATACAGACTTAGAAACTACTTTATTATCTCTCATAACTTTTACATTCTTAAGAAGAGAGTTAAGGTCTGCTGTTCCGTTGTTTCTGAAAGTAACAGACTTCAAGAATACATTTCTGTCGTCTCCCTTAGCTTGATTTGAAACCTTGAATTGTCCAAAAGTCAATTCTGATTGATTTCCAAGCTTGTAAACAACATCACCAGTTCCTCCAACATTAGAGAAATCAAGAGCAGCTACATCATATTTAGCAGTTCTATAAGTTGAAGTTACAGCGTTGTAAACAGCATTTTTAGCAGTAGAATCTACACCAATAAATTTGAATGCAATTTCTGCACCTGCGCTAGCTCCACTAAGTTCTACAACTAGATCAAGCGTTTCTGATGACTTAACCTTGAAACCTTTATTGAAGTTAGTCATAACTTTTCCATCTGTAGCTACAGTTCCTCTAGATGATACAGCGATACCATCCTTTTCGAACCATACACCTTTGATGTCTGATCTACTAGAAAGACCAACTCTTTCCAAAGTAACTGAATTAACAGTTACATCATTAGTAGCATCAAATTTGATAGCGTTGAAGATAGAAATACCAACCATAGGAACAGATCTAATCTGGCTTGAGTAATCAACCACGTTGATATTCAAATCTCCAGCAGTATTATTAGTTCCTGTATTAGTAGTATCTGGTGTCTTACCCTTACATCTAGCAGGACAAGAATCACCACCTAATGCACAAGCCAAGATCACAGCAGGATCCTTACATTCAGAAGGAGTAACTACATTAACTGATCTCATAAGCATAAGCATTACATATCCTCTAATTTCCATTTGATTTGGAGTATCAATCATTTTCATGATTCCAGCATCTCTCAAAGCTTCAAGATGATTCTTGTAGAATGGAGTAGCTCCATTGTACTTGTCTCCCCAAAGAGCTCTAGAAAGAGTTGTTCCAAATTCACCTCTTGTTACTTTATCATTTGGTCTGAATTTGTCAATTCCTTGACCCATCAATCCCATTTGACAAGCTTTCTTTACATAAGTAGCCAAGTCTCCTTCAGCTGTGTGTGCATCTGAGAAAGAGCAAACAGCAGTTGTGTCAACTTTAGTACCCATTTCTTTTTCAGCCCAGTTAGCGATCATTTTTGCCAACTGACCTCTAGTAAGTTCACCATACATATTAGCATTATCAATAGGGCTCATAGTAGTAATACCCTTTGAATAAGCGTAATTGTAGGCTTCTTGTAGTTCCTGACTGTATGAAGCAGCACCAAGTACTGATACAGGAAGAACTGATGCAAGCATTAACCCTCCAGTCAAGCCTGCGAACATTTTTCTAACGTTCATTCTTTGTGTAAATTAAATATAAAAGCTTTTTTGGTGAGGAATATTCCTCATCAAGAACGTACTACCTGTTGTCCATAGAACAACGAATACTACGACCGTCAAAAGACATAAATCTGAATCTTTCCTCTAATCAGAAGCTAAGATTCCGACTTATTGAGTTTTTCAAGAGTAGAATACGAATGTTAATGATCAACAAGGTATGAGTAAGCCGTTTCTATGTCTCCACATAGACAACTTACGAGTGATAATACCAATACCGAGATTAAAATCAAGACAAAGTTAGACGATTTCGACATTAAACTGTCAAAAGCTCACATCTGCTTAGTAAAAGCCAACCTTCAAAGAGGAAAAGCTTCCACCTGTCCTGACTTTAGAGTAGAGATACCTCACTCCTACATCCTTACACAGATGATTACGCAATTCACATTTATTTGTGACTTTTTTTTTATTTTTTTCTCCCAAAAACACAATAAAGCCAATCATAAAGCCACATTTTACGAAACAAAAACAAGCGACAAAGTCCACCGAAAACACCACAAAAGAAAAAGAAAATATTGACAAAACAAAAAAAAACTGATCCTTAAGATCAGTCATTATATACAAAATTTAAAAGCTATTCCAGCCGTTCACAATAATTTTTTGCAGCATCTTCTTGGGCTTTCTTCTTGTTTGTTCAGAAACCTACCGCAAGCACCTCCTTTTCAGCAATAATTTCAGAACGAAAGAGAAGCACATTTCACTTTTCATCAACCTCTTCATCATAATCATGATAAACAGGCAAGTGTTTATAGAATTTTTGAATATGCTCCTGTGCCATCGTCTTATAAGATTTTACAGGACTTTTGGAAACCTCGTTAATCTCAGGATAGATACTATCAAATACAAACTGCTCCATAATAGGATAGCCCATATCAAGTGCTAGGTATCCGATCAATGCTTCCATTGCATCAGAAGTAATCGAAGCTTTTTCACGGCCTCAATTTCTTTCTTCCCCTTTACTAATAAAAAGCTGATGATGAAGTCAGATTTTTTTCGCTACTTTACAGAGAGTTTCCTCCCTTACAAGAGCAATCTTATAAAGTGTCATCGTAGATTCCTGCATCTCAGGAAAATCCAAGAAAAGCCTCTTCGCGATTACTGATTCCAGCATAGCATCCCCCACAAATTCCAGTCTTTCATTATGATCATATGCCACTTTAAAATCTGCCGCATAAGACTTATGCACAAAACAGCAACATAAAAGATCAGAATTCTGAATCTTTTCAAGCGGTAATCACAGAGAGGAAAGGAATTGTTTAAGACGAGGAAGTGCCTGATACACCTCCTCAGGCAAAGAAAGAGAATACATAATAATAATGAATAGCTAAATTATTCACGATGAGTAAGCACAAGTTCATCATACTTGAAAGGCTGTTCTTGCAATCCGCTAAGATAAGAAGCCCCCAAAATCAGCTGAATATCCGCTCAGGTAAATACTTCTACTTCATTCCCATAGTCGTCGATGATTTTTTTCACCACTCCTGTATTATACACAACCTCATCTATCGGCACAAAGTTCCTCATCGCTGTAATAGTTCCTTCAAACCCTTTTGCCTCAGCATTTTCAGTATTAACAATCAACCTCGTAAGTGGAAGAGGATCCGTGTTGTCAGTAGCAATCACATCCAATCCATACCTTTTCATCTTAGAAGCAACTCTACTGGCCACCCTCACATTTTGCATCCTATTTGAACGAAGAAGTTCTTTATCAATACCATTATCGACTTGAATTTTCGCATTCTCTAGGAGAAATCTCTGGAGATGGGAAATGAAATCCACATACTCATGAATCGCCTTATAATAAGTGACATTATTCACTGTAGCCCCTAGAGGAAGCAAGACCGCAGCTCCTCCAAACAAATCTCTCTGAGGCGCATAGAGAAAACTTCCTTTCTGAGTAGTTAAGTTCTCATATCCATAAGAAGTATTAAGTCAGAAAGAAAACGGCTTTACTCTATCTAAATACTGAATTGTCCAAAGCATCTCATTGAGTGAAACATTAGTGTTAACCATTGCTACATAACCAGAATAGAGCTGTTTTGCCTTTTCCAAGCTAAGATTTCCTCCTGAAAGCATTTTATCCTTAATTCCCTCAACAATAAGCTGCTGCCTATAAGAACGATCAAAATCTGACGCATGTCCAGCAGCATGCCTAGACCTCGCATACTTAAGTGCTAAGGATCAATCCATATGCTGAAGTCAAGCTTCTACATGCAAAGGTTCATATCCTTTGAGATTAGCGTCTGGAAACTCATAATCATGCAAGGCATAAGGAACATTAACATCAATACCGCCTAAACTATCAATAACTCCCTTAAATCCTCAGAAGTCAATCGTCGCATAATAAGGAATCTCTAATCCTGTAATTTTCTCTAATTCTCTAGCAAAGCCAGATCAAGCCTCAGGAAGACTCTTGGTGCGACCATAAAGCTGAGTAAATACCGCATTAATTCTTGAATAACCTCCAAGTGGATTCTTCACATAGAGATCTCTCGGAATAGAAAGCATACTCACTGCACCTAATTCTGGATTTCGTGAAGCAACAATGATCGAATCCGCCAAATATCCTCCACCATGTGCAGCGCCCCCGTATCCTACCAAAAGCACATTCACATTTCAGTAAGCGTCTGTCTTCATCGGCGTCCCAACAGTCTGACTTACTACTTTTACCGTTTCTTTCGCAACTCCTACAAAGAATCCCTTAATAGTATGTGCAAAAGAATGAATCAGAGCCAAGATCACTACCAGTGCAAAAACAAGAATCCCACATTTTACCAAAACTGAACCCGATGATTTTTTAGTTTTCGTCTGTCAAAGCTGCCTTTTTTGCATAATCATACAACGATAAATAAAAGATACAGTGAGCGAGTATAGTGATATCTCCCAAAATTTCAAACCACAAAAAAAGAAAATATCTTCGACCTTATTTTACCTTTAATAAAAAGAAAAAATCTGATTTTTCCCGGAGGAAGGAGCTCTTGTCTGGGAGATTATTTTTGCCTATAACATTAGAAATACTGGAGGAGATGGATTGACAAACTCCACTTTTTCCAAACAGCCCGACTACAAAAAAACACTCATTTTTTCTCCAAATCGCTTAATCTAACCAAATTCCAAAAGTGAAAATGAAGCAACTAAATAAAAGCCTAACCCTTCCACAACAAAAAAAGCCCAATCTCACAAAGAGAATCAGACTTTTAGTATTTTTTCATCATTTATCCATTTTTCAAAGCAGCATGTGCCGCAGCGAGTCTCGCAATAGGCACTCTATACGGACTACAGCTTACGTAGGTCAAACCTACTCTATGACAGAAATCTATAGAAGCTGGATCTCCTCCATGTTCTCCACAGATTCCGAGCTTGATAGTTGATCTGGTTGCTCTTCCTTTTTCTACTGCAATCTTCACAAGTTCTCCTACTCCTTCTTGATCAAGCGTCTGGAAAGGGTCTTTTTCAAAGATGTTCTTATTTACATAATCTTTGATGAATTTCCCAGCATCATCCCTAGAAAATCCAAGTCCCATCTGAGTAAGATCATTCGTTCCAAAAGAGAAGAATTCCGCAGTTTCTGCAACTTTATCAGCAGTTACTGCTCCTCTTGGCACTTCAATCATAGTCCCGAGCTTGTATTCCACATCTACAGCGTATCTATCCATCGTTGCTTTCGCTACCTTTCTTACGATGTCAGCATTAAAATCTAGTTCTGATTTGAATCCTACGAGCGGAATCATAATTTCTGGATGAACATCGACTCCTTCTTTCTTGAGTTCACAAGCGGCAGAGATCACAGCTTCAGTCTGCATTTCTGCAATTTCAGGGAAGGTAATTGCCAATCTACATCCTCTATGCCCGAGCATTGGATTAAATTCATGAAGAGAAGCTATCTTCTCGTGAAGTCTTTCTACACTCACTCCAAGTTCAGTAGCAAGTTCTGCAATCTGAGCTTCTTCTTGAGGAAGGAATTCATGCAAAGGAGGATCCAAAAACCTGATCGTTACTGGCATTCCTTCTAGAGTTTTCATCAGTTCATAAAAGTCTGATTTCTGATAAGGAAGGATTTTTGCAAGTGCCTTCTTTCTTCCCTCAACATCTTCCGCAAGGATCATCTCTCTTACTGCCTTAATTCTTTCCTCAGCAAAGAACATATGTTCAGTCCTACAAAGTCCAATTCCTTCAGCACCGAACTTTTTAGCAGTAATAGCATCACGAGGCGTATCAGCATTAGTTCTAATTCAGAGTTTTCTATATTTATCCGCCAACTGCATTAATTTCTCAAAATCTCCACTAAGTTCTGGATCCACTACTTTTAATGCCCCAGCAAACACTTCTCCCGTTCCTCCATCAAGAGAAATCTGATCCCCTTCTCTGAAAGTCCTTCCATGAACAGTTACCGTCTTCGCAGCTTCATCAATAACAAGCTCTCCAGCTCCAGAGACACAGCATTTTCCCATTCCTCTTGCAACTACCGCAGCATGAGAAGTCATTCCTCCTCTCGCAGTCAAGATTCCCTCAGAAGCAATCATTCCCTGAATATCTTCCGGTGAAGTTTCTAACCTCACAAGCACTACTTTCTTTCCATTCTCTTTCCAATCATGAGCAACATCAGCAGAGAAAACGATCTGTCCAACAGCTGCACCTGGCGAAGCAGGAAGCGCCTTCACAAGAAGCTCAGCTTCCTTTTTAGCTTGAGGATCAAGCTGAGGATGAAGCAAGCTATCAAGCTGCTCTGGCTGCACTCTAAGTACAGCGGTCTTCTCATCAATTAACCCTTCTCCAAGCATATCCATAGCAATCTTCACTGCCGCAGCAGCAGTTCTTTTTCAGCTTCTGGTCTGGAGAATATAAAGTTTTCCTTCCTGGATCGTAAACTCCATATCTTGCATATCTTTATAATGCTTTTCCAGCAAGTGATAAATATCACAAAGCTCTTTGTAGCAGTCAGGCATTACCTTATCAAGCTCCTCAATATGTGCTGGAGTTCTGATTCCAGCTACTACATCTTCTCCCTGAGCATTCATCAAAAATTCTCCGTAAAATTTATTTTCCCCAGTAGAAGGATTCCTTGTAAAACATACTCCCGTTCCTGAAGTTTCTCCCATATTTCCAAAGACCATAGACTGCACATTTACCGCAG
>ERZ773063.183-NODE-183-length-42708-cov-10.709258_pt1 | contig 42708 bp, 28 predicted proteins | sample MGYA00580625_ERZ773063 | MGnify/ENA primary metagenome ERZ773063 (study PRJEB29015, sample SAMEA2738022) | human oral metagenome | biome: human oral; feature: human-associated habitat; material: dental | place: China | collected 2042 ... | reverse complement strand
AACAAAGAACCGAACAGATCCATCTTCGAGTAGGTTAGATTGTGATTTCAATTGTAGTCCAAAATATGGATATCATAACAATGGAGGAGCGGACAGGTGATGTACTCCATGTACGAATGGTCAATATTCTAAAGGTGAGCAAAATGTGTGTGAAGAGTGTCCTAAAAGTCTTCTCCCTGCTGGAGCGAAGTATGAAGGAGGTGCAGGGACGAATGCAAATGATTGTCCTTGGGTATGTCCTGCTTGATACTATAAATCCCAAAATGGGAATATTAGAAAATGTGTAAGGGTGAATAACAGATGATGGGATAGATCATGTAGTAACCTTGCTTGTGATCAACCTTGTACACAAAACCTCCTGCTCGATTGCATAAATAGTGAAGGCCAGAGAGAAGGTGATTTAAGACGATGTTATGAGTATGCTGACAAGCCTAGACCGACAATGTATAATACAGTAGTCGGGACTAATTGTGTTTATGGAGAATGTTGAAATTCAGCACATAGGTGTAGAAAGTGATCTCCGCAAGTACTTACGACTTATGGAGGCTATTATAGGTGGAGATGTATAGCGGATAGAGAAACTTTTTGCACTCTTCCAGTAACTCCTTCATGAGGAAGTAATCCAGGGAATCCATGAGGAAGTAATCCAGGAAATCCATGAGGAAGTAACCCAGGAAATCCATGAGGAAGTAATCCAGGAAATCCATGAGGAGGTAGTCAATGTTTTCCTGTCTCAGACTGTACAAAAAGAGGATTATATTGCAATCAGACATGTCCATGAAATTCCAATAAATGTATGGAATGTGGTTGTAGAGCATGATGATTTCGATATGATCACGGTGAGAATCAAGTACAATTTTGATATCCAGTAGGTAGTCCTGGAGACTCTGTCATAGCAACGAGTACGCAGAGTCAAAATGGGAAAACATGTACTATATCTCTATCTTGTAATGGAGGACTTTTTGGTGGATGGAGTAGAAATAGTGGCTCTTATTCTTGCAAGGGATGAACAACACCATGAGGACCTATGCAAAAAAGTGATAGCGAGTGTGTTAAGCAATGATATAAATATACTGAGACTGAGGCTTATGCAAATCAATATTGATGAATATACTGTAAATATCCAAAAAAGACAGGAGGGAAAGGGTGTGGTTGACAGGTTGCTGAGTGGCGTACTGTATGTTACTAATCTACGTTGCTAGTATCTGTTTGTTTAATGAAGAATAAGAAAGCTCTATCCCTAGAAACTAAGCTATTCTGCCATAAATACGAAGGGCGAGAAAGAAATTCTGCCCTCAATAATATAACTCTATGAAAGTTGAAATAAAAAAATAAAAAGATGCCCTCAAATTCGAGAGCATCTTTTTGCTTTCTTCTAAATCTACCCCTTAGAAATCACCTTCCTTGCGACCAAAAACGAATTATTCGCTTTATGCCAGTCTTCCACCTTTTTACCTCCCTTATCAAGAAAATAGCACTTCTCCACCCAAAACCCCGCCATCTCCGCAAGCTTCTTCAGCTCTTCGAGTCCAAAGAGATGATAATACCTGTGATATACTTGCTTCTTCGCTTTCCATGGGATCATCACATCTCTCCAGTCGGCATTCCCTAGGGTAAAAATAGCCTTTAAGCCAGACTGAAGCACGCCCTTCCAATGCTTTCTCAGAAACCGCTCTGAAAATGCTCGATTCGTCATCACGAGTAGCCCCTCATAACGGAGTGCTCTATAGGCATTCTTCATCACTGCCAATCTTGCTTTTGCTCACGGGATGTGTTGAAAGCTAGCACATGCTACCACTGCATCAAATGACTCTTGCTTGCATCCTTCAAGGAAACTCGTCATCTCGCTACAGATAAACTTACGTCCAGGATTGGCTTCCTTCGCATACTTCAACAGCCCAGGAGAAAGATCGACGCCCGTATAGGCAAACTTCCTTTCCCATGCTTGGTCAAGATAGGAAACCAATCTTCCACTGCCGCATCCAAGCTCGAGAAGTTTCGGGCTCTTCATTTCCAAACTTTCCAATACTTCCAATAAGCGTTCTCCATCAGGTCGATGCTTTCTTCTCGTCTGGGCGTATTTCTGAGCCTCAGCAGTATAAAATTGCTCTAGTTCATCTATGATCTTCATCCTTCTTTCGCCACAAGTAAACAAGCTAACTCTATCATTTTCGCTCCCGATTGCAAGGACTTTCTCCCTCAGGAGAGTCAGATTTCTTTTTGATTTTCTAGATCAATTCCGTATGATAAAGCTGTTTTAGCTTTTTCGCACCAAGATGCAGCTCATTACGAGAAATAAAAGAGCCACTTTCGATTATCAAATAGAAAAAACCTATGAAGCCTGAATCGTCCTCAAAGGTCATGAAGTGAAATCAATCAAGACTTCCCATATCAATATTCAGGATGCGGTCGTGAGAATCGATAATCGTGAATGCCGACTCTACAATATGGATATTCCGCTCTATGAAAAGACCTCTCCCATTCTTGTTCCGTATTACCAAGCGAAAGCCAAGAGGAAGCTCCTTCTCAACAAGAGAGAAATCGCGAGAATTGCTTCAGCGCTTGATAAGCCAGGGATAGTGCTCCTTGCATTAGAAGTCATAGTTACCAAAGGTGGTTTTATCAAAATCAAACTCGGACTAGGGAAGCTTTACAAAAAAGTAGAAAAAAAGCAGATCCTCAAGGAGAAAGACATCAAAAAACAAATGGATAGAGAGGTAAGTGCTTACCACTACTAATCCTCTCCCGCCGTCATTGCGAACAAAGTGCAGCAATCCAGAGACTTCAAATCTGTCATTGCGAGCAAAGCATGGCAACCCAGAGACCTCAGACCCGTCATTGCGAGCGAAGCGTGAGAATCTAGAGACTTCAAACCTATCATTGCGAACAAAGTGAAGCAATCTAGAGACTTCAAACCTATCATTGCGAACAAAGTGAAGCAATCTAGAGACTTCAAACCCGTCATTGCGAACAAAGTGAAGCAATCCAGAGATCTCAAACCCGTCATTGCGAGCAAAGCGTGGCAACCCAGAGACCTCAAACCCGTCATTGCGAGCGAAGCGTGGCAATCCGGCGACTTCAAACCGGTCATTGCGAGCAAAGCGAGGCAATCCAGAGACCTTTTCCCCGGTCATCCTGAGGAGAAGCGGAACAGACCTAAAAACAAGCAAAAGAATAATCCTTCATCAGTTTATTTCTTACAACGCATGAAAATCATCTACAAAAAGGGTATTCGCAACGGCTATGCCAAGCTTGAAGAGGGGAGCGTGTGCCTGATTATCCCGTCTATTATGCAGGGCGATCAAGCCTTCCTCCAGAAAATGCAAACTCTAGGCGAAAAACTCCAGCAAAAAGCCGACCAAAAGCAAAAAAATCAGATTTTTTCTCCTGAGGGCGTCTTGCTCTTTGGCGAGAGAATCCCGCTAACGGACCTCCCGCCGATGAAGGGCCAAAAACAGCGAACTGCCTTCTTCAAACAGGAACTCTTTGATTACGCAAATCCGCTCCTGCAACGCTTTGCCAGTGAGCTTGGCTTCCCGCCTATTCCGCTCACGATCAAAAAAGTGCAGTCCAAACGAGGATCCTGCACCTATGATAACCGCATTATGCTCAATCTTTCCCTCGTGCATCTCCCGACGAGGCTCACGCAGTATGTTGTTGCCCATGAGGCGTGCCACCTGCTAGCCAAGCACCATCAGCCGAGTTTCCGATCTCTTGTAGCCAAGTTTTGTCCTCATTATAAAGCATTGAGGAAAGAGTTAAAAAATCAGATTTTTATTTCCTAGTTAAGCTTCTCTTGAAAGGATTTTCACCTCTTAAATGCTAACCATCAAGTTTTTTCATCATCGTAGAGCTTCGTTTGTCTCGCCAAGTCTGATAGTTATCATTAGTCCAGACCGAATAAAGATTTCCAAGCAAAATAACAAGGTAGAGGAGTGCTACTATCGCTGTAGCAATACTTGAAAGCATTTCAATTCCCGTTGTTTGTGCCACTCCAGAAAGAATCGCTCCCAAGAGTGCCGGCATAATCAAAAGCCCCCACTTAAAGAAAACCCTCTTTATGAGCTGTTTTTTATTTAAAGCAGTGCCTTGCTGATTAGTAAGTTGGAGCTTCATCAGTTTTTCAACGACTCATGGGGTTCATTGAAGATTGCACTGCACTCCGTATCGGTTGAGCATTAAAAATCCCGCGATCAAAAATGCTAATGAAAACGGCATAGCAAACGCTCCTGTAAAGAGTGGAACTCCAAACATCGTCGAAAGTCCCCATACGATACCGAGTCCTGTAGTAGGGAGCATCAGTTTTACCAATGGTTTCAGAATCACTCTCGCAATGAGGTATCTAATCTTTCCTTCATCCTCATAGAGTGCTGGGATGACAAAGAGCGTCATCATGGTTGCTACGCTCAATCCGAAGATAATCGTCCATGCAAGCGGAGCAAACATTCCGTCTCCTGTCAGGGTAACCATTCCGATCACAGTAGTTAAGGTTGTGCTGAGAATCGGTTTGAGTCTTGATTTTGCGCTTTCCTTGATGGCTTGGGGTCTTGAGTAGCCGAGTTTCTGGTTCTCATTTGCACTATCAATGAGAATGATCGCATTATTTACTACGATTCCCGTCAAAGCAATAAATCAGATCAAGAACATCATTCCATAGGGAATCCCAACGATCCAGAGTCCATACGTTGCCCCCAAAAATCCCATAACCACACTATAGAGGATAATCCCCGGCTGAGTATAGCTATCAAACTGCAGCACCAAAATAGCGAAAATCCCGATAATTGAAATCAAAAACGCCATAAGCATCGCATTCAAGAGATCAGCATTATCTTCTGTTTCTCCTCCTTTTGCATAAGTGACTCCTTTAGGGAATTTGTAGGCCTGTGCAAATTGTGTGAGAGCAGCATTTACGTTTTCAGCCTTTGCCCCTTGCTCAAGGTTTGATTGCACAGAAATCGTGATCGTGCCATTATCCCTTGAAATCTTGCTAATCGCAGGAGCAAAACTGTAGGACCCGACACTCGCGAGGGCAACCTTCCCTTGTTGGGTCGAGAAAAAGCTTCCCATCAGATTATCAGGACTGACCTCTTTTGTAAAGTCTGCATATTTAATCTTGAGGTCATGGGTTTCAATGCTATCAGTGAAAGAGCCAGCTTTGATACCATTCAGTGAAAAATAAAGTTCGGGCGCAAAATTTCTTGGCGTCAAATTCAGTAGTGCTAACTTTTGTCTATCAAGGGTAAAAACAAACTCTCCAGGACTTTCTTCAGCAGTGCTCTTTACATTCTTAGTTCACGGCACACCTTTGAGAAAGGTCTTGAAGTCCTCCACAACACGCATGAGTTCAGTAAGCTCATCAATACTACTGGCAGTAAGTTTGATTCCGATCTCAGAGCCATCACTTGGACCATTGCTCTGCACCTTGGATTCCACCGTAATTCCTTCCTGCTTGAAGAATGCAAGCTGCTCTTCAATCTCCTTTTCAATAGCAAAGCTGTCTCTTTCTCTCTCTTCTTTTGGCACAATGCGGATGCTCAAAGTTGCCGTATTATCTGTTAGCTTCCAACTATAGTTGCTTAGCTCAGGAAGCTTCCCAATGATGGATTCAGTTTGTTGGGTCTTTGCATAGAGCGTCTCTGTAGTAGTCCCTTCCTTCGCAGACAAAACAATCGTAAGATACTCGTTATCCGTTTTTGGCATCATCAAAAAACCTACCCTCGGACTGACAAAAACAACGGTGATGATCAGGAGAATAATCGGAATCAGAATCAGGGTAATCCTCGTCTTAGCACTTTTCAAGAGGGGAGTCAGCGTCCTCTCATATCGAGAGATCACCGCAGAAAAGATACGTTCACGAACCCCAGAGGCTTGAGCGTTCTCAAGCTGAGTTTTGTCTGATCTGTCCTCTGCAAGCAGCGCTTGTTCTTCAGGATTGAGGAGATTTTCATCCTCTGAGCTTGAGGTGTAGCTGGTTCTATTCTTAGTAAACTTTGAAAAAAGTGCTGGAGTCAGCGTAAGCGAGATAAAAAGTGAAGCCAGAAGCGTAATAAAGATTGTGATCGGGATAAAAGACAAAAACTTCCCCATAATCCCTGGCAAAGTCAGCATCGGAACGAAAACAATAACCGTCGTAGCTGTCCCAGAAATCAGCGAATTTTTATACGTTCTCACAGAGAGCAATGCCGCATGCATTGGAGAGAATCAGAGTTTTATATTTTCACTTGCCCCTTGAATGATTACCGTTGCCGTATCAATAGCAATTCCCAGACAAATAATCAGTGAGAAATTAGTCAAAAAATTCAGACTCAATCCGAGATAGTTCAGCACAAAGAACGTCACGAAAAATGCCAGAGGAATAGAAACCGTAGCCACAAAAGACTCCATCGCCCCGACAAAAAATCCCACAATCAAAAAGACGATCAGCATCGTACTAAGCATATTGACTGCTAGATTGTTGTAGTCTTTGGAGAGTTCTGCACCAAGATCCAAGGTATAAAAAGAGCTCAGCTCCGCATATTCAGCATCTTGAAGAGCAGCTGCTATACTTTCTTTCGCCTGTTTACTACTAGAGAGAATGCTGGCTCCTGCCTTTTTATTAAACGTTAGGCTAACTGCAGCCTTCCCAATACCTTTCTCTTTGGTCCCGACACGGAGAATACTATCTTTATCGTCATAGACTTTCTTGATCTCCGCGAGCTGACCAAGCGGAATACTCTTACCTCCACCCAACAAAATCGGCAGCGCTTGCAGTTCTTCCTCAGACTTAAGTTCTCCATCAATCCTAAAATCATAGTTCATTGTTCAGAGTTGATGATTTCCTAGCGGTTGGTTGCTCGTAAAGGATTGAAGCTGCCCAGCAATCTGACTAAGTGAAAGCCCAAGACTTTCGATTCTCTGTTTATCTACCAGAAGCTCAAGAGTATACTTATTCCCTCCTTCGATCTCTATGGTATCAATAGCACCTTTTCCTTCCAGTTCTGCTTTGAGTTGATTAGCTTTGGTCTTGAGGTAGTGCTGATCCATCGCAGGATTTTCAGCATAGAGGAGCAGCGTAAAAAGCCTATCTTTAGGAGTGTCAATCTCAGTAACGGTCGGAGATTCCACATTCTCAGGAAAAGAAAGCTGACTCACTGCATCTTTAATCTTGGAACTCATATCGGTTGCCTTGACTTTGTCCGTTAGTTCAACGAGGATAGAAGAAACATTCTTGCGAGAGGTCGAGGTAAGCTTCTTCACCCCATCCATATTCTTGATCTTCTTCTCAATCTTCTGTGTGATAAGCTGATCAATCTCACGAGGATTCCCCCCAGGATATACGGTCGCAATAGAAACCATTCCGAGTTGTACTTCAGGGTAGGACTCTTTTGGAAGGCTCATCAGTGCAGTTAACCCCAACATCACGATCAATCCTAGCACCAGAAACGTAGCTCTCCACTGCTTAATCCAAAATCAAAAAAAGCCTCCCTGGAGCTTCGCCTTAAAAGATGCCATATCTTTTGTCATTCCAAAAACCTAAAGCTAAAAATCCAAGCCATTACAACGAATTCCTTTCAAAAAGCAAGAGGGATTTCAAGGAAAAGCAGGAGAGTGTATCCTTCTTTCAAAGAGAAAAACCTGAGTTTACACCCAGATTTTTTTCTATTTTTAGTATTGAGACTTATGACATCAAATCCCTAATGCCCATCAATCATTCCTTTCAAGACCTTGTAGTCAATCTTTCCTGTTCAGAGGAGTGGAATCGCACCAATTTTCTTGATATGATTAACCTGAATCAGATTAGAAACTCCTTTCGATCTCAAATAGCTATTTACTTCTTTCAAGCTAATCTTCAGATCAACCACAAAGAGCGTTATTTCGATGCCATGTTCATGCTCTTTCCCCTCAAGTGCAAGATTCGCTTCTCCGCTATTCCCTCGTTGCTCCAAGAGCAGCCCTTCTAGAAACGGCAGAGAAATCATCTCTCCTCACAGCTTCAAAAACCTTTTCTTCCTTCCGGTAATATAGAGATAACCATCCTTGTCGCGATAGCCCAAATCTCCCGTCCTATACCAAACCTTTCAATCCTGCTCCCAGAATGGGCTTTCAATGCTCTGGTCGGGATAGCCAGAGAAAACATTCGGACCGCAGTAATAAATCATCCCTTCTTGATTCTGCTTCAATACTTCTCGCGTGTTGAGATCCAGAATGCAAAGCTCACCATTTCCTACAGCAATCCCTACCGATTGAGCTTTCTGCTTTTCAATCGGATTGATCGCAATGATCGGGCTACACTCAGTAATCCCATAGCCTTCAAGAATCACTCCCTGAGGCACCGCTTGCCTAAACCTCTCAAATAAACTCTCCGAACATTTCTCTCCTCCCGTAATCACATAACGCAGTGATGCAAGCTGCTCACTTTTCGCAACATTCAAAAGATTCCTCAAGAACGTCGGAGTCGTCGCAAGCAACGTAGGTTTGCTATGAGCAATCAATTGCGCAACCGTCAACGAATCGTTAGGATCAGGTGTGCTGACACTCCTAAACCCCGCTACCAACGGAAACACCGTATTGACCGTAAACCCAAAACTATGAAACGGTGGTAAATAGCAGAAGAATCTCTCATCTTGCTTGATATGCATAATGCTCAATGCTCCTATCAGATTAGAAATCAGATTCTTGTGGGTGAGCGGCACCGCTTTCGGTAGTGCCTCACTTCCTGAGGTGTAAAGCACGACCGCAGGATCCTCACTAGACTGAGGAGGCAATGGGAATACCCAGCTCTTCGCCAAAGCCTTGAGCTTGCGATAGAGCGGAATCTTCTTCAATAAATCCTCCAAAAAGATAAACTCATACTCTTTCAGCCGTTCAATATTGAGCTTGTTGAAAAACGCTTTTGAGGTCAGAATCTTTTTCGTCTTTGAAAACTTGACACAGTGTGCAAATGCACTTTGAGGATGCGTCCAGTTCATCATTACCGGCACTTTTTCAGCCAAATATGCTGCCAAGAGCAATACATTCATACTTCCGACCGCTGGCAACATAATCCCAATCTGCTTCCCAGGGATCGCTTTCAGATAGTCGCTAATCAAAAACGCTTTCAACACAATATCTTTCCTCTTCTGCATCCCATACATCACATCATAGCTCTGCGTTGCATTCGGATCAGCCTTCCATTGCTTCCTAAACAGCTCCAAAATCGTCATATCTTCATCAAACTCCTTCTGAGGCTCGCCATACTCCTTGTTCTCTAGCTCCCATTCACAAGGAGGGAAATCAGATTTTTCATTTGCGGTTTTTCCCATCGCCATCGCTACCAAATCCGCGACCGTTTTCAGTTCTAGAAGGGGAGTGTTTGATGCTCCTGCATAGCGAGTCAGGATGAAATTCTTGATCTCCGCCATATCAAGCGAATCTAAATACAGATCCAAAATCAGATTACTTCCTAGTGAAATCTCGGCTTGCTGAGGTAAGTCCCTAATCCTCCTTAGCTCCGCACAAACCGTCGCTACAACCTCCTCAGCAAACTCAAATCCTTCATAGCCATTCACTGCTTGGAGATCCTCTATAGAATTTCTCACGTGTGCAGGCAACACTTTCCCTTCGACATCGTTGTAGTAGAAAAAGTGAGGAAGGTATTTTACCTTCTCTTCTCCTTTTCCGTTATAAAACGCTTCTAAAGTCTGATTAAAAACCTCTAATCCTTCTTTGCTCGCTTGTTTGACTTCTTCCGTCATATCACAAAACTCAAGCTCAACCTTCCTCCTTGGTGAGAAAACAAACCCATTTGCTAGCAGATAGAAAAGCCCTTTCACGATCCCCCCGATCAAACTCGGTGTCTCTCCTGTCCAAGCGTTCGACCAAATGCTTCCCCAGAGCCCTCTGGTTCTTACAAGCAAAACTCTTGTCTTTTTTCCTAATCCTTGCACTGTCTGATACGCAGCTCTCTTCCCTCATAGCGATTCAAACCCTTGCCCTGCTAGTTGCCCAGACGGATACAGCAATACCGAATCCCCCTGTGCCAACGCTTCCTGTAAAGCTTCCATGGCTGAGTTGAGCTTCTCTTCTCTCGGTGCTAATCCTTTCTTCTCTCTTGCCATCTCGACGATGCTGATTGTCCCAATCCAACGAAATAGCCACCTCAAAAAGAAATTCTCCGCAAACCTCGAAGTCGCTACCGGTCTCAGCTTCCTCTCCGGATAAAACATCGCCCACAATAGCACAGGATCCAAATACGCGATATGATTCGGCAGAATGAAATAGTTGTATTCTGGATCGAGCTTTGGAAAATGCTTCACACTAATCGTGTAGCGCGCTTTCATCATCCAGAGAAAAAGCTTGGTAATTCGTTGCATAGAAAAAAAGGAAGATAAAACTTACCTTCTAGTATAGAAACTTTTCTTATTTTAGCAAGTTTTCTTTCCCTTTTTTATATCTTATCGTGTTAAAAAAAACAGAAAAATCTGATCTCCCCCAAAGGGTGTCCTCCGCCCTCCAGTAAACCTCCTCTTCGCCTCCCTCGCACAGACGGGAAGACTCAAAGAATGATCGTTGCACCCCTCGCGCAGACGGGAAGATTCAGAGAATGATCGTTGCACCCCTCGCGCAGACGGGAACAGTTAGAAAATTAGCGTTTTCTCCTTCGCGCAGACCAGTAACATCAAATCTTCCTCTATGCTCGCCTTCCTGTCCTCCTATAAATCCAAAAAAAGTGGAGTTTCTGGCTATCCAAGCGATCCACCCCACCGAAAAGATCAGATTTTTTCTTGTTTTATGATGTTCTACTGTGATCTAATCTTCTTACTTCAACTTCCTATGAAGCCTCATTACGAAACGGTAAGAGATGCAGAGGAGGAGCAACATAATTCCTCCAATCTCAATCACTCCAACCGCGAGCAAATCAATCGCTAACCCTGACAAATACCCAAAGAGATCAAACCCAAAGAGAGCAGAGAGATAGGAATCAAGCGGAATCAATCCACCTACGAGGAGAACAATCGCAAGCACGAACGCAAAACTCAAGCTCATAAAGATCACATTCAGAAACGGTTGCACAATCTGACGGGACGTAGCTCACAAGAGCTTCTTTGCCTGAATATCCTCTATAAAATGTGAAAAGATCGTCTTCAAGAAGAAAATCGCAAAAGCAATAATCGTAAGCACAAGCGCTAGCACCACAAAATACGCAAAACTCTGCAAAAAGTTAGAAAGATTGATCACATTCAGCACTCTTTTTTCTTGAGTCTTGATCGCATTGTCAGAGAGATCGTCCATATTCAAGATTTGAGTCTTGTAGTTTTCGAGGACTCCTTTCATCGCAGCAAACTCATTCTGATCTCCATACCTTACATAGAGCGTTGCAGGTAGAGGATTCTCAAGGTTGTATTTCCTGAGGGTACTTGTTAGATCAGGGATCCTTTTCTCTACAAACTCAAGTGATTCTTGCTTAGAGGCATAATCTACTTTCAATCCTTTCTCTTCCAATGCAGACTTAAGCGCAGCATCAGTGTGATCTTGAGTAGCAGCATTGCTGAGATAGAGATAAACGCCAAGTTTCTCTTTCATCTGGAGATTAAAACTATTCCCGTAGAGCGCTCCAGCGAGGAAAACATTCATGACAAAGAGTAATACTCCCATCAGGATGCTAATCAGAATCAGCGGAATGCGATACGACTTGAGTAGCGTCTTCGTATCTGATTTAATAAGGTTCAATCCAAAGTGTTTCGTTTTCATAAGAGGATAGTCAATACAAAATAAAGGAAGTCTGATTTATTTTCTCAGTTGGAAAAGCTTCTTCGCCTTGATAAACTTCTCAAACAAAGAGATCTTCGTTAGATAGAAGTCAAGCTTCTTGTCCACAAACTTAAGCGAGGCTTGATGCTTGTTGAAGTAGCTAATCATTTCTTGAGCTTTCTTGTATTCTTGCTCGAGAATGTACATCTGGATCAGATTGTAAATCACTTCAGCATCTTTGCAGTCCAAGGCGAAAGCATCTTTCAGATACTCAAGCCCTTTCGACCTGTTCCCATACCAATACTCACAAAGCCCATAACATCTTAGGATCTCATGATTCGTTCCATTGGTCATTTCCATCGCTTTTGAGAGATATTTTCTTGCTTCTTTCCGATTATTCTTCTCCATTTCCAAAAGCCCCTTAATGTAGAGTCCCAAAGGGTCGTTATGCTTCTTTTGTGCGTTAAGAAAATCAACAGCTTTGTCAGCTTTTCCTATTTCACCCTTGCGGTATTGAATATCTGCAATCTGTAAAATAGCATCCTCATTGCGAGGGTCGCGAGACAGGATCGAGTTGACGAGGTTGATCGCTTCGTCAAACTTTCAGAGCTCTTTTAGCTCCTCAATCTCATCAATAAGGCTCTCTGGAATGTAGACCATGGCTAGCTTGGAGAAAAGAAATAAATCATTTCCTAAGTATAGCACAAAAATCTTGAAACTTCAACTTTTTCTCCTCTCTCCCGAAAGATAGGACTTTACATTTTCAAAAAAAAACAAAAAATCTGACTAAAATCATCAAAATACCCAAAGATCAAGGAAAAATCTCTCCATCACCCTGCAAGCCTCTCTCATCTTGCCTCACTCCAGCACTACCTGAGAGCAAAGTGCTGCCAGAAAGACCTCGTCTGGGACCGCTATGATCAAAGTAGTGCTAGATTGACTCATTCCAGCACCACCTGAGTGCAAAGTGATACCAGATTGACTCACTCCGGCACCACCTGAGTGCAAAGTGATGCCAGATTGACTCATTCCAGCACCACCTGAGTGCAAAGTAGTGCTAGATTGAGCTAAAGTTTACCAAAAAAGCTGAAAGGAAAACCAACCCAGCATCACTTCCAGCTTTCAAAACTTTTTTCTCTTCCCAAATACGCTACATAAGAGGGTAGCTTACATTGATTGCCACCGAAACCTTGAGCTGTCCAAGCGCAATCGTTGAAGTCCCCTCTTCCGCGGACGCCTCATCAGCAAAAGCTACATTAGACTGAGAGGCCATTGCCTTTCTAGCAAAAAATGGCGTAGCATCAACCTCTTCAGAAAGCGCTATAGGCTTGCCGATACGAACGCCTCCAAGCTTTGCAAGTTCGTTAGCTTTCTGTTTTGCTTTTTCCATGGCAAGCGATCTCGCCTGACGAAATAAATCAGTTTTATCTCTAATATCATAGCTGAGGCTTTCAATACCCACTCCTTCAATACCAGAGAGGGTGTTGATGAGGTCTTCTAGCACTTTTGCCTTCTTGGCATCGAGCTCGCGAAGAGTGAGAGCCATAGCGTAGGTGGCAGTATAGCCCTTTACCTTCCTTTCTCCTCCTCCAAATCCATAATCATACTCCGTCCCGATCGTAATATTCTGCGTCTGAATATCTTCGGCTTTGATCGGGAAGTTTTTGAGCAGTGATTGCACCTCACTCATCTTAGTCGCAACGAAATGCTGTGCTTCTTTCGTCGTTGGGGCAGTTTTTGAAAGGGAAATACTGAGGGTTGCCATATCAGGAGCAGCATATACCTCTCCTTTCCCTTGCACGCTCAGTGCGTTGACGCTTTGCTGGTGTTCTCCCTGAGAAATGACTGGTGCAGGAGCTCTCATCTTTCAAAGATTTATTCAAAAGAAAATAACACTGACCAAAATCGTCGTGCAGATAAAGGTAGTTTTCAAAAGTTCCTCTTTTTTCATCGGCATTCAAAAAAGAAAATAAAACTAAAGACAAATCTAGCCATTTCAACACAAAAAGCAAGCCCATTCTGAGTAACATTTAGGGAAAGTATTGCACGATGCATAGCGTTTTTCCCCTTCCTCTCCAAAGTTTTAAAAGTCTGACTCTTTCCCTCAGGCAGAAGCGAGGCAAAAAGTCTCGCAAATCTCAGATTTTGGTATAAAATCTCTTGTGTTCAAGCTAAATATTAGTATATACATCAGTGTTGGTTTTTTTATGACCAATTTTTATTTCTTTTCCCCACCACAATGAATGAATTTTTAAACGAAGCGAAAGCAGGAGCAAAAGCTTGGCTTATCAAGGCAGGAACCTCATTAGCAGTGATCCTTCTTGTAGTGATCGGAGCACGAGTATATAGCTCTTTCAAGAGTGCAGAGTCAGTGATTGATAATCCAACAGAGGAGGCGATCACTTTCAAGCTTGATGGAAAAGACTATACCCTAGAGCCAAAAACTTCTCAGGTGATCAAGCTTTCCAAGGGAGAGCACACCCTAGAGTATCTTGGAGAAACGACCAAATTTACCAAGAAAGCTCCTAAGTTTTTGGATACTGACTATTCAATTATCAATCCTACCAAGTCACTTTACGTTTTGTACAATGAAATCTACTGAGAAAATCTTACCGAAACAGAAGCTGATGAAAAGAGTTCAACCTATGATTGTGAAGATGATCAAGGGAAACCTGACAAATGTCCACGAAAATTCCTCTCAGACGCATTCATTCAGGAGTCTGTTGATTACGGATTGGACGAAGCTACCCCTGATAACGTAGACGTAGCTAAAAGTACGCGCTATACTATCAAGAAAAAGCTCTTTAGAGGAGATGATTTCGCTACATATATGGGCGCTGATAATGAAGGCGTCATAGACGAGGCAGTAGAGGTCAAATAATCCTGGCTGCTCCTTCATTTCTTCTCAAAATTTTCGTAGTTGAGGTGTCTCTTCTGCTTGTTTATCTCTTTCAAATAGTATCTTAATGGAAAAAAAGTTCTATATTACTACAGCGATTGCTTATATGAATGCAGGTCCTCATGCAGGGCATGCTTTAGAGATTATCCAGACGGATGCTTTGGCAAGAATGTGGAGATTCCTTGGCTATGAGGTGATTTTTCAGACGGGGAGCGACGATCATGGAATGAAAATCCGAAACGCATCCAAAGAAGCAGGGCTCGAGGTGCATGATTTCGTCCAGCAGAATACGCAGCTCTTTAAGTCTTTGTATTCCAAGCTCGACATCTCCTACGATGTCTTCCAGCAGACTTCAAATGAAGCATTACATTACCCTTGAGCTCAGTTAATGCGAAAAAAGCTCGTTGAAGCTGGAGATCTCTACAAGAAGTCTTACAAAGGACTCTACTGCGAGGGCTGTGAGGCACTCAAGCTCGAAAAAGACCTCATCAATGGAAAATGTCCCGACCATCCCAATAAAGAGCTCCAAGAGATAGAAGAAGAGAACTATTTTTTCAGGCTTTCAAACTATAAAGATCAGGTAGCAAAGCTGATCAAGGACGGCGTATATCAGATTGAACCAGAAATGAGAAAAAACGAGATTCTCGCCTTCTTAGAAAAGGCTGAAGATGTCAGCTTCTCTCGTCAAAAGGCTAAAATGCCTTGGGGAATCCCGGTGCCTTGAGATGAGGACCACGTGATGTATGTGCGATGTGATGCTTTGACCAATTATTTGACGGGACAAGGCTTTGGACTGAGCGATAAACGAGAAGCGATTTGGCCAGCTGATGTGCATGTGATCGGGAAAGATATTCTGAGATTCCACGCAGCGTTCTGGCCAGCAATGCTCCTTTCTGCAAAGCTCCCGCTCCCAAAAACCTTGCTTGCCCACGGGCATCTCACTCTAAATGGTGCCAAAATGTCCAAGTCTACAGGAAACGTCCTTGACCCAGAGGCGGTTCTTGAGCAATATGGCAGAGATCCCTTTGTATTCAATTTGCTCTATGATGTTTCTCTCAATGCGGACGGAGATTTCTCTATGGAGAGGCTCGCAAATGTTTATAATAGTATGCTGATCGGTGCGTGGGGGAATCTCGTTAATAGAGTAGTCAGCCTTTGTAGTAAATATGGGATTAATCAGGGAAAAGCTGATCCTGAACTCCTAAGATCACGAAACGAAAGCGATGAAGATTTGAATTTTGAGGGTTTCCTCGAGAAGATTGAGGATCGCTACCTCAAGACCTTTGATCTTCAAGGCTACCTTCAGGATTGGTATCGTATCGTTCAAAAGGCAAACGAGTACATTACCAAAGCCGAGCCTCGAAAAAAATGGAAAGAGGAGTCTACAAAAGCCGATGCTGAAAGGGACTTACAGTTCTTGCTCTATATCGTCAAAAATCTCGCCATACTCTCTGCTCCAATACTTACAGTTGGCTTTGAAAAGTTAAAAAACATTTTAGGAATTGACGCTTTACAGAAGATTGATACCAGCAAAAATCTGAATCTTGCACAGGTGCAGTCAGCTTTCAATCTCAAGGAGTTTACCGTCGACTTGAAGCCAGAAATTTTGTATGCAAGAGTAGAAATTGAGGCAAAGAGCTAACTTCTCCCTTCAGCAGAAAAGCCACAAACGACAAAAAAGCTTGGAACTCAAAGAGGGATCAAGCTTTTTTCTAAAAATTTGAAATGATATTCCGAGGCTAATCTTTCAAAACCTTCCCTAGTAATTTTGCAAGCGTTGCTCTCGTTGCAGGAAGGTCTCGATTTTTTTCCTCGCTCAAAGAGCTATCAGGAAGATAACCTTTCTGTTCAAGAAGTTCTACATAGCGGGTCGCATAATGCCCCTCTCCTTCGTCTTGTTGCCCAAAGAGCATTCTCCCGAGCACCGTCATAATCTGCCCATTAGTAATCGAAAGCTGAGGATTAAACTTTCCCTTATTCCCTTTAAAAAGCCCTTTTGTACAGGATTGCATCAAGACTGCCTTAAGATCAGCCCACGCTTGATCTTCATCCGAAAAGGTGCAATCCTTATTCTCAGCAAAGCTAATCGGCTGAGGGAGGTGGATGAGCGCTAAGGTAAGCATCTTTGCAGCCTCATCTCTTCTAATAGCTTTATCAGGAGAAAAATCTGATCGAGTTTTATGGATGGTGAGCCCTTTTTTATTAAGCCTCAAAATAAGTTCGTCATCATCTTCTTTAACGGTACTGACAGATTTGATCTTTATTTCTCCTTTCCCATTAAGGAGCTGCTGAGATGAAGTGAGTGCGCTATTAAGATCCAGTCCAAAAGCTGCACCCACTCAGAAGATACAGAGTATCCCGCCGAGGGAAATCAGAATTTTCTTCATAAGTAAATCACAAATAGAATATAAAAGGAGAAGAATAACTACTATAGAGTTTTGTTTAACGCAAGAAAAGCTATTTAAACCAGATTGAATAATTCTTTTTGTTTGGGAAGATGAAATCTGCGAAAAGATTGCTAAATGAGTATAAAGCATCTCAAGCATATCCTACTCTCATATCTTGAAGCGAGAAGATTTCCTCATTATTCCAGATTTCTTTTTGAATCTGCTTGCTATTGCCTGTAGTAGTTATTCACTTTTTAGCGAGGATTTCTTTGAGATAATCTTTTGCAAACTGTTCTTTAATTCATTTTTCTGGACTCACAGAAAACGTTTTTAAGCCTACAAAGTATTCGGAAGATTCAACAATAGGAGTGCAGTCTTTTTTCTGTTCCTTGCCCTGAAGATCATAGGTAATGTTACACTTTTCTCCTTGATGAGCCCGCTCAACGAGGTGTAAAGGCAGAGTAACATTCCCTTTTTTATCCATTACAAAGAGTCTTGGATTTGAAAGGACTTGAGAATCAGAATTTTTTCCTCCTTGGTTAAGTGAGTCAAGTTCTTTGACTTCGATCATATCTCCCTGCTTCTTCGCATAATCAACCTGAAAAAGAGAAAGCTTAACTCCAGAATTTACAGTTCCTCATCGTTCATTTTGAGTAGTATTATATCCGAGTCCAAGAAGGTATTGTTTACTTCACTCTTTTTTGAGAGGATGAAGGTAGGTGCTATATCCTGGAATTTTAAGCTCTCAAATAATTTTTGGCTGACTAATATTAGCAAGATCAACCACAAAAAGCGGATCGATCTGCTCAAAAGTGACCAAATAAAGCTTGTCTCCAATATATCTTGATGCCTTAAATTCTTCTCCTGGCTCAATGTTTTCGAGTTTCCCAGCAAGTGTGAGATCAGGTTTAAAGACATAAAGCTGAGTTGAAAGACGTTTTTCCCAGACTTTAGTCAGGATTCTAAAGTTTCCATCACTATCTTCATCCATACTGTATTGAGTGAGTAAGGAACCAGGAACAATCGCAGTATTTTGATACTTTAAATCCAATCCATTCCTGCTAAATTTATGGATCATCGTTTGTGTCGTGCTTCTGAAAACCGGCATCACACAGAAAAGTCCAGAAGGACATGACCAATTATTGTAGGTATAAAAGTTTGAAACCAGATAGAGAGCATTTTTACTCATATGAATCTCTCCATTAGGAGCAAGAAGAGCAGTGGTAGAAACTTTTTTAGAAGTATTACGAATATCAATTCCTGCAATAAGAGTAAAAACTGGATCAAGACTCAGGTTTTTATCTTCTGGCAGAACGTAAGAAATCTGAGAACATTCTACAGGTTGCACTTTTGCTCCTTGTTCATCAATCTCTACAGAAGCAAGTCCCTTCCTAAAGTCATGAGACTTTCCTTTCCAGTTCCATCGATTAAATCTCAGCTCAGAAATCACATAGAGTTGATCACCAATAAGCCTAGCATCTTGATAACTTCCAGGTAAGTTCTCGAATTTTAGAAGCTTGAGATTTTTTATATCAGCAATATCATAGATCGCCACTACGGTACGATTTTGATAACTAAGAAAAGACGTATACGCAGTGTCTCCATAATCAGACAATTGTCCCATGAGAACCAGACGTCCCTTAGTCACAAAAAGCTCTATGTCATTCAGTTCTTTGGGAACGGCTATTTCATTTACTAGCTGAATCCTGGCTCCATCTAAGGTTGAATTTTTACTATCAAGAGGAGAAGCGACAATACTGACTTTTTGAGTCTTTTCATTATAGTAGAAAAAGTAGGTTCCATCTGTTTTGAGCAGTTCTGGCTCATCTACTCAGATTTTCTGGATATTGGTCTGAGAAAAATCAGTATGAGAGCTCGAAATACTATTAGTCATCATAGCTTCAGTAGCTATTCATTGAGCCATAGGTTCTGCACTCTCGACAGCAAGTTCTTTTTTGAGCTCAAAAGTTCTATAGAGAGGTTCTTGAGTCTCTTTTGCATATTTCTCGAGCATTTTTTCTAGAGATTCGCAACTTTCTACCTGTGAAAATTTTAATTGCTTTGCGTCCAAAGTGTGACCTGAGAGCTGCTCCAAGAGCTGGGTATCAGCAGCATTTGCTCCTACTCAAATGAGCATACACAACACTGAAAAACCAAAGAGAAGTTTTTTCATTAGCAAAGATGAGAAAAATAAAAAAAGAAAAATCTGACTTTAGAGTAAGATTTTTACCTCAAAAGTCAAAGGATTTTAGCATAAAATACCTAATCTCTTATCTTCCTAATAGAGAGAAACAAGAAAAACCTTCTTAATCTTAGCATCTTGAGCCTGAAAAAGCAACCCAGGAAAGAGGAAATCTCACTTCTGGAGATAAATTTCCTTCCCTTTGTTCATAGGAATATCCCCTTCATCTTTATTTTTGGAGATATTAATATTTCCAAGTTTTGAAATAGATTCTAGAATATCGGATGGGGATTTTGTCTGTGGATATTTGGATAATTCATAGGACTGAAATTGGAAAGAGTAGAGTGAGATAATTTCCTGACTTTCAAGGTCAAAAGAAACTTGCATTCCTAGTCTTGTGTTAGTATCTGGATCCCATACTTCTTTCCCATCAATAACTCTTGGATAGAACAGTTCAAAAGTATGAGAATCATGCTCACTTTGTTTTAATTCAGGTTCTCCATAGAATTTTAGAGAAAGTCAAAAATTTGAAATCTGACTTTTGACTCTTTTTTTAATTTCTTTCTCAGATAATAAAGGAACATCAGAGCCAGTCAAATTATTATAAGCACTATTTTTTATCGCAGAGAAAAGCCCTTGATCGAGATTGATCGTAAAATGATAATCTAGCTGATTATTCTCAAAATCAATGGTCGTAATCGTGTCCTTTTTAAAAGGAGAAAGAGAAAACTCAGGAAGCTTAATATTCTTTGAGAGAAACTGCATATTAGAAGAGTTGCTATTCACATTCTTTCCAACTAAAATTACAGAAGGAAGTTTTGGAAGCTGTTTTTCACCAATATGATAGCGAGGGTTGGCAGCAGTGAGGATGGTTTCATCCCCAGAATATACTTCAGAAGTGCTTTCAAGAAGATCAGAAAAATGAGCAACAGAAAGTCTTTCTGGATCTCCCGCATTGGTAGTCGGGCTACTTAACGTTCAAAACGCTTCAGGACCAACATAAGCAAGCAGTTTTGGGTTGTTAAGTATTTGAGGCTTAGCATTAAAGTTGAAAAATCCGAGCACAAAAAGGATCAAAAAACATCCTAATGCTACACTAAATCCCGTAAAATAAAACCTAAAATGGCGGAGATAAAACAAAAAATAATTCGGATTCTGAGCCTTTTTTTCTTTAATCTTCTCGCGAATTGATGATTTAAGAGACTGAGAAAAAGATTTATCAATAGTTATTTTACTCCCAGCAAATGCAGAAACTACAGCTTCAATCTGCTTTTTTTCGTTACTGAGTTCAGGATGCTCGTTGAGAAGTTCATCTAGTTTCATCAAAAAAAAGAATAAGAGCTAAAGGAAATTATGACTTAAAGTGATCGCATAGAGCCTTCATAGTCCTCGAAAAAAGCTGTCTACAGGCCTCTTCCGATTTTCCGAGAACTTGAGCAATTTCTTGATAACTAAGATCTTCCCAGATTCTCATTACTACGATATCTTTTTTCTCCTCACCAAGCGTCTCTAGGAAGTCAAGGAAAACTCAGGCTTGCATACTTAAATCTAAAGATTGTAAAAGCTGATCTTCTCCCGTCACGATTAACTCTTCGTTCAGAGAAAGTTGTTCTTCTTGACGAGCTCTAATATGATCAACAAACTTATGATGGGCGATCCTCAAAATCCAAGCTCAAAAATTACAGTTCTCATCTGCTTGAAAACTTCCCAATCCCTCAAATCCAGCCAAAAAGGTTTCTGAACAAAGATCTTGAGCTAGTGTTTTGTTTCCATTAGTTTTAAAGAGAAGATAGCGGTAAACTTTTGGAAGCGCACGTTCATATAAAGTTTCAAAGCAATGATACTTCCCAGCTTGAAAAGCGAGGACAAGCTCACGGTCACTATGATGCATACCTAATTCATAAAATAAAGAACACTCTCTTACTGTATGCATCGGCGAGGATTTATCAAGAGTATTCTCTCTTTCTTCGTTTTTTTTAGATTTTTGTGACATTATTCTCCAAAAACTCACTTGCTTTTTCTGTAGAGATACCTATTCTTTGCTGAGAATAACATTTTAAGTATAGCACAATATGATTGAAACCTATCTCCAAAAAAAACTAAATGAAGTCAAAAAATCTGACTTTCCTCCTTTTTTGGACCATCTTCTGCAGAAAATCAGAATGCATATCAATAATCAAGGGAAAATTCTCCTTGTTACTTTGACCAAAAAGTCCTCTGAAGAAGTTACAAATTTTCTCATAGCTCAGGGGTTCAAAGCATTCTACCTGCATAGTGAGATTGCTACTATCGACCGCTGGGAAATAATCAAGAAGCTGAGAACAGGAGAAATTGATATTATTGTTGGTGTTAACCTTCTTAGAGAAGGAATTGATCTTCCTGAAGTGACAATGATCGGGGTTCTTGACGCAGATAAAGAGTGATTTCTAAGATCAACGACTTCGTTAATTCAAATTATTGGACGTGCAGCGAGAAATCCACAGAGTGAAGTTGTGCTTTATGCAGATAGTTTTACCGAATCTATGATCAAAGCACTTCGAGAAACCTATCGTCGTCGTAGAATCCAAGAACTTTACAATACAAAAAACTGAATCACTCCAAAGTCCGCACTCTCCAATGTAAAATCTCTAGAAACCGTAAAAGACGACCTAAGCTTAGATCAATCATTTTGAAGTATCACCAAAGGTAAAGTAAAAAAGCTGAAAAAGGCAACAAAAGCAGAGAGAGAAATTATCCTAAAAGACCTAAAAATCCAGCTTGATGACGCTATAAAGGCACGAGAGTTTGAAAAAGCAGCACTCATCCGTGATCAAATCAAGGAAATTTCATGAGAGTAAGTCCTGATTATCCTAGAGAAAACTGCTCACAAGTCCTTTCCAGATGGCAAAAGAAAAGACCACAACCAAAACACCAATAATAGCATTACGTATTGCACTTTTTGCTTTTGTTGGATTGCTTCCAGAAAAAACGGTTGATCCATAAAGGTATCCTGCATAGAGAATCATAAGCCCTCCAATAAGCAGTCCTAACTGAGAAAGAAAACTCATAGCATAAACTACATACTGAATCAAGGTATTCCAGCCCATAATCCCGGATTGCATAGCTTTCCCGATTTCTCCTCTGGATTCGTATCCACTAGCAATTTCATTATAGGTATCAATTACGGTTCCTTTTGTTCTATTTGCCACATCTTTCACATCTTGTTTTACCTGTTTCTCATCACTTTCAGAGTTTTCAGGAATGATATGGAGCGTTTTTGCCGTAGTCGAAGCACTCTGAGCAAAAGAAAGAAGTCAGACTTCAGGACTCATAAAACCATATATACAGAGCATTCAACAAACAAACAACTTAAGAATTAGCTTCATCATGATCAGACAAAAAGTAAATTAATTACACATAGAAATAAGCTTGGGAACCATCCTCATTACTCCAAAGAGGTTACTCAGCATCCTTTGGGATTTTTCCTCAAATTTTCCTCATCTTGTGTCCATAAGATAGGCATCTGCATAGTTTTCCATGTTCTGTGCCAAAAGAAGCTCAGATTTATGAGAGATGAGTCTTGAAAGATTAGTGATTTCATTCACAATATTTTGCTGGGTCATAGAGGAGCATTTTTTCTGTGCAAGAGCCATTTGTTCACTTCAAAAATCTATCGGTAGATGAGTCATCAAATAGATCGCACTTTGACAAAGATTATAATATCTCGTATTTAAGTTCCAATCTTCATATTTGGCAAAAATTGCCTTCTTGCTTTCTAAATCATTAATCGCTTTTTTATATTCAGGAGCAGAAACTCCATTGTATTCAGGAATAAGAAACTCAGGCTGAAGTCCCCAAAATTTTTTATAATCTTTGGAAATCGCAACTGGAATAACTCCATCCGCTCCATCAGCAATACGATCAGTCTTTTCTCTCCATTCCTGGGCTTTTTTGTCAAGAGGGAGTTCTTCATATTTCCCGTCTACCATCAGTCTCCTCATCATCACATCAATAATATGATCAAAAAGAAAAGAAGACTGAGGGTAATTTGTTCTTTCGGTTAGATATTTTGCATCTTTTTTACAGGAAGCAAGCATTTGTGCATTATCACCCAAAATCTGAGATGCACAACAATGAGCCTTCAAATTGATAAGAGCCCTACGTAATCCTTCCTCAGTAAGTGTCGCTAATGCAGGATTTCCTTTTACCGAGCTTTCAAATAACGTTTTTTCTAGGTTTTTCACCGAGAGTTCAGGAAAAAGATGACAATCATGTGCAGAAGTGATTCACGAGAGGAGAAGAATCCCAAACAAAAAGGTGAAAACTGATTTTTTCATTCAGTATAGCCTTATATCTAAAGATAATCAGAATAAGTATACAGATTTTTAGGACTTTTTGCAAATCTTTATATCGACTTTGCCTTAAACGTAATCGTAGCAAATGGCTTTCAAAAGGCATTCTCTGAAATGGTGTAGGTCACTACTTTATGCTCTGAGTCAAAATGATAACTTCACTGCAGTGGCTTACTACTTCGAAGCGATCCGTCTGGAGCAATATAGAGAAGTGGTTCCTTTCCTTTCATCACGACTTCCCCACCATCAAATATACCAAAATCCTTTCACTCTAGAGGGAAGAGTGTTCCGTCAGAGATTTCTTTGCTGAGGAGTTGTTCCGATTTTAGGACAACTTCGAAGAGAACTTTTGCATCACTCACTACTTTTACGACAGGATAACCTTTTGAAAAGTCTACTCCTAGAGAAACAAATTTCTTGTACGCTGGCTGAACAATAATTTCTCCATTATGGCCATTCACAGTGGCAATCAGTTTCTTATCAGTGGTATAAAGACCGATAAGATCTCAGAAGTCATAATAAGCTCCAGTTACAACAGTTTGATAGGTCGTTACCGGATAGACTTGCGTTTTTTGTCCATTGGAAATCGCAGTAAGCATTGAGACTCTATTTTCTCTTTTCCTCTCAAAGCTAACATCTCACTTATCAATATCTCTTTCTAGTGCTGAAGAGATCAAAACCGGATTTTCAATTCCCTCTTTCCATCCAGAAAAACGCTGAATATCCTCAATGGTAATTTTAGGAATATTGATTTCGAGGGTAACCTCTTCTTCTTTCTCATTGTCCTGACTATCAATAGCTGATATGACATAATTTCTCACCTGAGCTTCAGTAAAGAAGAGGTTTTTCAATGTGATTGTGCCACTAGGAGCATTAATATCCTTTTGAGCAAGCGTTTTCCCATTCTCTTCAATTTTTGCTCGACGAACCATATGATTATCTGTTCGTGTAACTTGAAGGTCATAATAGCTTCCAATAAATCCCTTTAGATCAAATCCTTCGTCCTCTACAACAGGTTTCTTAATTCTAATAAGTTCAACCTTAGGTTTAGGAGGCTCTGAATCACAAATAACCTGAGTTCATCCTACAACTTGGTTAGATCGTGGAGCATTTTGCTCATAAAGTGTAGCTTGTTTCTTTAAGGTAGTAACTTGTAAGTACTGCCATTTTCTAGGAAGCTGGTGAAGCTGAAACTGGAATACATCATTTGCAGGATTGTAGTATTGAACTTCATTTATTAGCTTTCCAATCTGACTTTTTACAGAGAAACTTATATCATCAACCTTCAGCTTAAGGTGATCGAGAGGAGTCTCATTAGGTAGGAAAAGGGCATATTTTACATTTTTAAGGTCATTCTTCTCCAATAATCCATCAACACGTTCAGAAAAACGAACGAGATATCAGGCAACATCTTCCGTTTTATTATTATCCCAAGAAAAACTGATCGTATCAAAGGTCTGACCGTCAAGTCTAAAATTCTTTACCTCCCGATTTTGATCATAAAGTTTTACTGATTCTCCCCCTCAGAAAAGTGTTCCTCCAAAGGATTCATATTTTTTATTTTTATTTTTTAGGTTTGGAGTCAAAACATAATATTTTGTAAACTGCTGTTCCATTTTTGGTTCCACATCGTCTGCATACTTTACGTAGACATTAAACTCATCCCGAGTTATGACTTCAGTTTTTTTATCATTATTAATATCTTTTTGATAATAGTCAAAGAACCTCTCATAGTTAACCTTGGAATGCACAACATTTACCATATTATTACTGTGATCTTTCACAAGGATTCCATTTATATAGCTACTCAAATCCGTTGATGCAGTTTCAAAAGTCGTAGGTCTTCACTGAGAAGCTTGCGTCAAAAGCGTTCTATTAGTTTCTGTGCCATTTTTAGTAAGGAGTGGTTGATTTCCTGCATAAGTTTTCTGTTTAATGCTCTTTCGCTGATTAAGAGCCGATTGGACCTCTTCAAGATAGGACTTTGATTTATTATAATTCTCACTCGACATATTCAAACTTTCTGGACTATGAGATTTTAATGCTGAGAGATAACCCTGAAGTCTTTCTCCTTCCGTATGAATAATCATTTCAGTAGGATTTATGCCTGCAATCGCATTTTCCACACCTTTGTTTTCCGCCAGCAGGCTACTAGAAAACGTGAGCTGAAGTGGTTCTTTTTTACTTGCTCCTTCCAAGGTTTTCAGAAAAGTAGAGTAGTCTGACTTTGCAAGCATAGAAAGATTTGCTAAGTCTTCTCTTTCATTACGAATAAGATCAGAAATCTGATTTTGGATTTTTTTTAGTCAATCAGAGTCTTTCTTTACTTCGCCATCAGTTGAGGCAAGAGCAATAATCGAATCAAGTTTTTCTTTCTCCTGGTGAGGTGAGAGAATTGCTTGAACCTCTTTAAGGCTATCTTTTAATTGCTTTTGATAACCAACATTTACTTGAATTGGTGAACTTGTAGCTGAATTTAAAGTATTTGTTGCGGTATCACTCGCAGCACTTAGAGCATCAGAGACTTCTTGACCTTGAGAAACGAGATTATTGGTCTTTTGATTAACATTATTTACAATACCCTTCATAAGTGCGTAGAACGCATCAAAATTATACTGTAAATTCACGTAAGTACTTGCCTCAATATCAATTCATTGTAGCGGTTGTTGATTAAAGAGACGAGTAAGATCGAGGTTGTCAACCCGAGGTACTTCATACGTTCTCTGCGTCATCTGTTCAATTCTCGCCTTTACAGAATTTTCTCCTACTAGACCTATTCATGACTTGATAATACAGTAAATCTTAGAGATTTTCTTAGCAATACTGACAATTTTCTGAATTTTGTTAGGCAATTCAGGAATTTTAGGAGCAGGAGGAAGAATCGGCAATTCCATTTTTACCTGAGGAATGAATGATGGCAATTCTGGTAAGTTGGGTGGTTCAGGAAGTTGAGGAATATCTGGGATATTAAAGTCGACATTAATGTTAAGCCCTAATCTTGGCGGCTCTGGAAGATTTGGAAGTCTTGGGAGTTCAATAGATTCTGGTACAAAATTAAAACGAGGAAGCACAATATCTAATCCAAGATTGAGATGAGAAAGATCTACATAGAGACTTGGGATTTTTACATTAGGGATCGGTATGATAGGTAGATTTGGACAAAGCATACTGAGCTTACAAGAATATTGATCGTAAGAATCTTGCGTACATTTACCACATTTCTTTCCTCGATCCACAAAAAGATCAACCATTACCTGATAAGTCTTCACAACCGCAATAATCGTAATAATAGCATCAACATATTGAGAAAATCTATTGGCATTAACATCCATCCAATAATTAATATAGCCAAAGAATTTCGAAATGAGAGATGATATCTCTGTTAAGTACCTATCAGATACGTGAAGCCGCTCATAAATCTCTAGTGGAAATCTCTTATAAAGCTCAAGAGTTTGAATATTCTGATAAATCTGTTCACTTGTTTTATCAAGCTTTGTTTGCATTTTGAGTATTTGAGTTTTTGCAGTTTGGAGTTTTGAACAATCAGCTTTTTTTGATCAGGTTCCCTGTTGCTGTCTCTGGCAAGAGGAGATGCTTTTTTCAATAATTCACTCCCAGGCCTTCAAAACCTCTCCGTTCGTTTCCATCCATGTAAGCAAGTAATTTTTATATGCCTCAATATCTTCGCTATAAATCCAAGGAATTTTGACATGAATTTTTTGGGTTCTAATATTTACAAGTTCTTTACTATTAAAGAAAGACTGAAGTTTCTCAAAGGGGTTGTCTCCATTCGCAATATCCAAAGCTGTAAGTTGTTCCTTAGACTGAAGTGATGACCATGTATTTTTTGCCAATCAACTTATTTTCTTTGAATCTTTGATATTATTAAGGAATTTATCAATATTCTGTTTCCCTTCTTGACCAGTTCCTCAGATCAGCTTTCAAATTTCTTGAGGATTTAAAGTAGAGAGCTGCTTACTAAGATATTCGAGATCAGGAAAAATAAACTCAACACGGAATCTTAGGAGATTATTAATCCAATACTGAATTTGCCTATCAAACCATCCGACAAATTTAGCTTTAATTCCTTGCTGTTTTCCTCAGAGAACCTTATTATTGACGTCTTTCACGCCAAGAATCTTTACTCCTTCAAAGAAAATTCCATTTTGGTCAACATCGGCCTCAGAAGTAATACTATCATAGCTAATATCTACAAATCATCCAAGATAACTACCTTCTAGAATACTGCTTGGACTCGATGAGTTTACAGGTGCTGATGCCACGGTAATAAAAGGAGAATCTTGTTTTTTTAGTTCGCAAGTATTGGTCTCTTGATAGTCGCCTGCCCAAGGATGGTAGGTTTCTACCTTATCATTTGGTTTCTTGACTTTATTTCAGCTACTGTCTTTTTTCTGGTTTTCCCCACAAGGTAGAGGCATCGACATCACGATACAGTTCCCTCAAATATCAGCAAAAGGAGAAGGTAGATTCTTCCCTATCGTATGAGGTCAAAAACAGATTGCAAACCCTAGTTGTGCTGTGAGTGTAGGTGCAACGTAAATCCTAATCATTGAGGGATAGGTTCCTCATCCAAGCCAAAGAAATCAGTCTGAAGGAGACTTTAATCCCCAAGGAATTGGAAGAGATCAGATCGGCGTGTAAAGCGTCCCTGGAAAGTGGAAAACAGGAAGCCCTTTTCACAAGGATTTTGTTAGTGGCTCAAGAGGGATACATCACATCAGATGGTATTTCCCAGGAGCTAAGAATGCCTGATTAAATGGCACCGGAACTTCACAGGATCCAACATTAGAAAGTCCAAAACTGAATCCATTACATGCTTTATCTGCGATATCTTGTACAGTTTTTTCAATTTCCGAGGTCTCGTCTGAGAAGAGCTCTACAGAGACAGAGGAGTCCTGTTTCATGGCCTTCCAAAACTCGTTTAAGATATCTTTGTTGCTGTAATGTTCCTGAATATCTTCTATTCACGGGATAGCATTCATCTTTTCCACAGTCTTACTGTCTTGAATGTCAGATTTCGCCTTATCCATTACCTTAGTCTTATTCTCTTCAATAGCCTTAGAATATACATCACTTAGTTCTTGAAGATCGATAACGGATTCACGATAACTCCTCTTAGCATCAGATTTATTATTAAAGAGGATAGATTCTTTCTTGTTACAGCCATCCACAGATTGAACAATAAAATCTGGCAGCTTATCAGTATTTTCACCATCTTTTGGTGCTGTTCTTTTTATTTTTGGAGGTGCGCTATAATCAGTAATCTCGGCATCTTCAAGTCTGATTTTAAATAATGGATCATTCATCTGATAGGTCAAATCATAGCTATAAACGATTCTTTGTCCTGCGAATTGAAGATCTTGCAGAAAATAAGCATATTCTTTAGTTTGAGGATGAACTGTAGCACTTCCTTCAATAAATTTTAGGTTTTCTGGAGCTCCTGTTTTAGGATCTTGATGTATAATCCAAGGTCATTGAATACGATCAAAAAACGCACCACCAGCTCAAAAATGAGCAGCCTTATTGCTAATAGTAACGGTTACTTTTACAGTATCTCAATTCTCAAGGTTCCCACCATCAAGATCTTGGTAAAGTTTTGTCACTGAAAGTATTGGATCTTTTGAATCAACTTGATTAATAGTCAAAAAGGCTTGCTCTGATGGTTTAACGCCATCATCAAAACTTACAATCTTGTCAAACGGATTCTTAACGTACTTATCAAAGACTCTTAATCCCTCTTGAGCCATATCAGTAAAGTCAAAATCGATATCTCATCTATGAATCTCTTGTTCAGTCTTTTTGTCAAGACGTCATTTAGAGAGTTTACATTTCTCTTCTTTACTTCCTTCACCCTTTTGAGCACAGCAAACATCGCTTTGTTTATCTGCTGGTTGAGTACAGGTAGGTTCTGCACTTTTGCGTTTATAGCTCTTACAAACCTTTTCTCAATTAGCATTAGTACTACATGCATAGTCTGTAACTACACATGGTGGACAGAGATCAGGATCTTCTAATTTTCAAATAACAATAGGATCTAGGTTTACTCAGATTTCTCTATTATTTTTTTCTTCAATTTTTTTACTTAATTCTTCTTGTGTTGGGTAGCGAAGACCATCTCGACGGATAATACTTCTATCTTTTACAGGGGTGTTACCAAGCTGAAGTCAGAATTTTTTCACAATTTTTGTAGATTTTTCTTGTCTCTTAAACCGCTCATCATCACAAGTACTTCCGGTATTACTGAGATAACTATGTGATTTTTTGCTTCAATTCCCATAAAAAATCTTTAGATATCCTCTAACGTCAAAGGTAGCGATGTCAATCTTCCCATCCAAATCCATATCTTTGACAAAAATTTGATGACTCCCCGTTAAAGATCGCGGTGTTTTAGAGACTTCTCCCAACTTTACATTGGTATTCAAACAGGCAAGACGTCCATCTACATCAAAAATTCAATTTTCATTAGTATAAATTCTGAGTTGGTCCTTGGTATTTCTAATAATAATATCCTCATATTTATTCCCATCTACATCACCAACAAAAATATCCTTAATTTGTTCTGCGCTGACCATTAAAGTCTCCATATCACGAAATCTCTTATCCTGATACTGTTTCTGAAGCCTAATAGTCCCATCTTTGTAGACCACCAAAATGTCCCTTAATCAGTCTTTATTATAATCAATATCAATAACCTTAAATATCGGCTTTTCATCATTGTGATAAATCACTTTACCAAGTCCTTCATTGTAGTCAGCATTATCAAGGTTTGCATTCTGATCAATCCTTTTTAGGAGAGGATCTCAAATATTGATCAAAAATTCTGATCAAAAAGGGAGTGTAGCCTCACCAACGGTCTTACCTCCAGCAAACAAAGTAACATTTTTAAATTCTCCTCTAAACCCAATATTTTTTTCCATTTCATCGCTATTTTGGATTGAGTCATAGCCTTGATAGGTAGATTTTAGGGTATTGAGCTTAGAGAATATGGCTTTGGCGGTTTTGTTACTTGAACCATGAGCAAGTATAGGTCAAAACTCAAAAGTTTCGTCCTCTATTACTGCAGTTGAATTACTATAATCAAGATTCGTAAAAATAGCTTTCCCCAACACTTGCCCTTTCCCAACAACGTTCCATACCTTAAAATTAAGAAGAGGCTGATTAGTCAGCTCAAAAACAATATCCTTATTTAGACTTCCAATCAGAATTCCCTCTTTGGTATAAAAAGCTCACTTATCTTTTCTATAGGTAAAATCATCATTCAAATCATAGAGATACATCGACTTCCCTGTATCTTTTTTCAGCTCTTGGACAAGTCTTTTATTCTCAGGATCAGCAGAAACTACTCTAATTTTCTTAAAAGAATCTATAATACGAATTCTACCGATCTTGGCAATAGTTAAAGAAAGCTGACCTGCTTCTTGAGTTGCCTGAATAGTAAGGTTGTCGTTGTTCTCGATCAAAGAGTTTTTACCTAGGATAACGCTCGCTTTTTTGATTTTATTGAGATCTACCAACTGAGTTGTAATCGCTAAAGTTTTTTCAGACTTTTTTATAATATCTTCTGAAAATTTTCTATGTCAAGATGCATATCATCGCTGGTTTCACCGATCATTTCAGAAAAGATTGAGATACATAATATTTAATCCTGAATTTATCGCATTTTCGAGGAAAAATTTTCTAGTAATAATACTTGTCGTCGCCTGAACTTTCTTATCATTAACTGTTGCCTCTGCTAAAAATTTAGTCAGCCCATAATTATGGTCAGAGGTAAAAGTGAGATTTAACTCCCCATTGTTAATGGCTATATTCCCAGCACCAGGAGAAACCTTTACGGGTCCCAATTTATCCAAAGAGACGGTGGTTGTTTTTTTGAGCTTGTTTCATCGTTCATCCATAAGGAAAAGCTTTCCTTTGGTTGTAGAATTAGGATCTATTTTATCGGAATTAAGTGAAAATGTCATTTTTGCCAGAGGTCCTGGCTCTATATTTACCTTAATTTTCTGCTCCTCAAGTCACGGAATAAGCGAAGAAATTTCTTCATCCCCAGCAATATTTTTTGAGGTTAGATATACTTTTGCTCTTCCTTTTTCTACAAAGAGAGAATTTGTATTAGAAAAATTCAGCCATTGCTTGCCATTTTCATCAGTAGATTTTTTTAGCACCATAAATTGAAGCAATTCTTCTTGTGCCCCCAAGATAACATTGGTAGTAATAGGAATTTCTCTACCATTATTATCCCTTAGAACAAGATCAAGCGGGATTGCTTTTTTCTCATTTACTTCCATTCCATTTGTTCAGCTAAGAAAATAACTTCCAGGAGTAAGCGGAAAGGTGAGTGAAGATAAGCGACGACCATTTTGTTCAACATGGAGTGTTCAAGGGACCAAGGTCGCAGTATCACTCTTAAGGAGCGTTCAGCTTTGGTTCTTTACTGAAAATTTTACGGTTCATCCAAGTTGAGGTTGACTTCTATACAACAGTGTTAAATTCTGAAAATCATTGACCTCTTGAACTTGCCTCTCCTGTCATCAAACAATAAGCCCACCTCTATCAACCTCAATGGTATATGGTTCTAGAGTTCTCTGAATTTCATTTTTATATTGATCAAAAGCTTTAAGAGAGATAAGGCTATAAGCTCCAGCAAGTATTTTTCTATCGTTAGGAAGACCTATTTCAAAGCTATGAACGGGTCCAGGAACCGCAAACACAGTAACAGGGCTGATTCCACACTTCCCACTTTTTCAGCAGAGTTCTAAAGTAGCAACGATCTTTCCTGTTTTTGTGTCTCCAAGTTGAAAAGGAATATCAAATCCTTGTTTAAAAGGATTTTTTGAAAGAGAGGCTTTCGCTACACAGGTATTTTGTCCATTAATAATAAGACAATTATCTCCTGTTGAGCTAATCCTTACAGTGAGATTTCAATAATCGTTAAAAGAGAGAATATTTATACTTCAAGTCCTATTTGATACATTAATTTTCTTATTCTGTAGTGTAATTTGGGTTTGATTCAGAATTTCTTGCACCTGTTTATCTTTATTTACGGTTTCTGGATTCTCAATATCGTGAAAAGAAAAGGTGTTTTTGAGCTCTCCTTTATAATTTTCTCGAGAATCAGCAAGAGGAGCGATGATATCCCCACTAATAGATTCTTTGATCGGTACAGCTCAAAGTGAACCTTCAAATGATAATTTTATCTCAAAAGGCTTTTTCTTAACTTGGTCTAATCGGCATCTCAAGCCTTCTCGCCACTCAAATTTCTTTGTCTTAAAACTATAGATATCCAAGCCTTCATTAATATCAAATCAACATTCTTTTTGGATATTTTGAACTTCAACTGCCTGCTCAGCTTTTTCCTTATCCTTTGGAAGGAGTACTGGAACTGGCTCTATACGTTGATTAAACTCATCAAAAATCTGATCCTGATAAGGAGTTAGTCCATCATCATTATCTGAATTGATAAATCAGACCTCATAACCTTTTGAGGCATAACTAGGAATGACAAATTTTGGATCAGCATTTTTCTCTTCATAAAAAGCATCTCTTTTCTGTGAGAGATAATTATCCATAATATAGGAGATCCTTTCATTAATATCAAAATCACTTCTACTACCGGCAAGATCTTTCTCAATTTCATCGTAGTAAACTTTTACCTGATTTGAAACGTTCTGAAAGTAGAGGAGTTCTGCAAGACTGTTGAGAACTTTTTGACCTCAAATCGCCTCCAAAAACTCTTCATAAGTAAAATTTCCATAAGGGCGAACTCATCAGTCAAGAAGAGGGGTTCCTAATTTATCAACAACAGAAATATACTGATAATGCTTATTCATTGGTTTTGCCTTTGCTTTTTCAGCATTGATGATAGCATTGTATTCCTTTACTTTATTGCTTAAATATTGACTAAGGGCTTTACGAATACTTTCCGGACTTTTCAATTCTAGTAGTGCTCATGATTGACTAGAAATAGCTTTTGAAGCCTGATCAAGAACTTCAACCTTCATAATATCTGGGTAAATAAGTTTTACAACATTCCCTCCTACTCATTGAAAGGAAAGATATCTCGGAGAGTCAATAGGTCTACTTGGTGTGAGAATGTTCATACCTGTGTAAAGGATCTCTGGATTTTCAGGATCTGAATTGAAGTCTTCTTTAAAATCTTCTTTACTCTCTTTTAATGCTTCAATCATTATATCTAATGATCCTTTTTTTTGATCTCATCCATATTCTCCTGAGTTTCCACATGAAGAACCTAAGCTTTTACCTACAATTTCCTTCCTTTTTTTTCATAAACATGTTCAAACTATTCCATGATTACAAATACATGAATCTTCTCTATCAGTATTGATTTCATGAACAATCGAAGATAATCTAGAAAATGGAGAACGAAGTTTTGTCCATGCTTCTCTCACGGCTTGTTGTTCTTCTTTGCTATTATTGGCAATTCCTGAGCTAATAATTGCATCAATACCATCAAGTTGATTAATCACCTCACGATAAAGCTTAAAAATTTGTGAAGCAATAGCTTTTTTTTCAAGTAAAAACTTAATCAACTTATCAAAATCCTTGAGGATGTCTGCATGCCATTCAGAGAAAATATCAATTTTCCTAGTTCGAACAATTGATCTAAAAACAATACTCTGCATTGTGGCTTGCACATCACTAGCATAATTCCTGATAATTAGATCATTGAAAAGGGACCAAAGTTCTGCTTGTCAACTTGAGAGTGCTGTAGTAGATTTCAAAATCTCTTCAGAAAGAAGATTCTCAATTGTTCCTGGGGACTGAGAGCTAGCTGCATTCTTAAATGAGTTCTGTAACGAAGAAAGATGATCTTTTAGTTTATTCAATCAACTCATTAATGCAAGAGAGCCTGTCTCATCTGTAAAGGTAAGATCGTCTTTAATCGACATATAGTAGCCTCGCTCTTTTGCATCCTCTGAATATCTAAGTCCAGTATATCCATGAATTTCTTTTGTAGTAGTCGAAACATGTTTTACCTCAGAAGGGACAATCCTATATTTATAGGTTAGACCGATATCTTTCTTTCCCTTCTGTTTTTTTATAAGAGAAAAGCCTGTAGTACCAAGAGGAATGAAACGCTTCCCTTCAAGCGGAACATTAAAAAACCACGTCTTTTCTATCAGTCAGGTATCATACATAGTTTTATCCCAATGAAAGCCATCCTTATCTGCAATTAGAATGGGAGAGACATAGATTTTCTCCGCGAGAAAATGAGGCGCCTCTTTTTCTTCTCCTGTTAATGGAACAGAGCCTCCAATATCAAAAATTTCATTTGTAGCACGTCTAAAGTCATATTCTCCACTAAAGGCATAAATCTGATTTTGATATTTATCCATGTCAACATTAATTGGAGATGCACCTCACCATATTCTATCTCAAAAATGCGTAAAAGTCTCACAATTTTTTCCGCTAGCCTGACACTTCTTTTTAGGTTCTCTACTCCATCTTAAACAGGATCCTCAAGGGAGCCATTTTACACATTTAATTATATATTTTGCTGGTCTTTTCTCCTGTTGATACAGCTCGTATTCTCATTCTGTATTGAGCATATTAAATCCTCTATTAGCATCTACTTGAGTAGAATATACATCATAAGAAGATCAAAGTCCTTTCTTTGTGAGGTCAGTTGCATCTCAATCCGACTTTGCTGGATTTTGTTGATCTTGGATGATAGAAGGATAGTTTACGAGGCCGCTTAAATTCCTATAAGTTCCCCTATAGGTAGAATAATCTACAGCTTTAGTAACTGTTTGAGCATCTTTCCCAAAATAAAAAAATCTATAGATGTTATTTATAGTATGATCGTAATAAGCATACATAAAATCCTTAGAAAAAGCTGCTTTTTTCTGAATCTGACTTTCTTTATAATAATAAGGAATAGTACTTTTCATAGCATATTTTTCCTTTTCTACTTTTTCATCCACAAAGGATTCAAGCTTATCATTAATGCTTCTAATAATCCCATTAAGTTTAGTGTTCCCAAGAAGGAGCTGATCTTTGAGTTGGAGTTTTTGATAATGACTATCATTGCCAGTCCATCTATCTCCTGCTTTAACATTCTCAGAAATAGTATGCATTAATGGTGTACCAATAATTTCGTGATAATCTTTTAGAAAAGAACCAATTTTTCTTTCCAAAAGTTTTGTTGGAGTAATGTTCTGAGTATTTTTTTCAAGCTCTTTAATTGAATCATTAATCTCTCAAAGATTCATATTAGCAATAGAGTCTTGAAGATCGGTCGTATCAGAACCATGTTCGGCAAAATCTTGAACAAGAGACTCAATATCCTCAGCCAATCAAGAAAGTTGTAAAGCCTGTTCTTTATACTGATCTCCTTGCAAAATGCGGTTAAAAAGATCAGTATAACGATGATAGATAAGATCTTCTGCAAAAAGAAGCTTATTCTGATAGAGTTGATAGGTTTCTTCAAGAAAATTTTTCTTATGAGCAATAAAATCATCATACCATATTTTTTTCGCGACAAACTTTTTAGGCTTTGCATCATAGAGTTTAAGTTTATCAAAAAATTTGTGATAGGCATCAATATCCTGATCAAAATCAATTACTCCATGCCAAACTTCGGGCTGCCCATCTTTTCTGTTTTCAGTAAAATAACCAAGCTCTTGATTCCAAACATATTTTTGATCCAAAAAATCAACATAAGGGTAGATTGAGGGGAAAACATAATTATCATACCTAACTGCAGGAAATGGAATAGTCCCCACCAAAACTAACCCAATCAGGCGAGAACTCTGATCCTTAAGTCAGTCAAAATAGAGATTTTCAAGTAGTTTTGCAATTTCTGGAGCATCATATTCGCTCGTATTAATTTTCAGAACCAGAGCCTTGCTTTGTGGATAATGTTTTTGAATATACTGAGTTGAATATCGTTTAAGATCAGCTTCAATACTTGGATAGATTTTCTCATCAACCAAAAGTGCAACCAATTGAGTATTGGTATTCATATTATCGGAAGATGCAGATGCCCTATCCCAATCAAGATATCCTAGATAAGAAAGAACATTAGACGCTAAATATCCAAGCAAAATGATAAGACCAAGTATTCTTTTAGCCCTCATAGAAAAAATCGAGGAAATAAAAAACTCACTTCAAAAGTATACGTTAATCAACATAAAAATAAAGGAAAAAACTGAGAGAGCAGTCAGTTTTTGTTGCTATTTTTTTGTTTTAAGATTTATCGATTGACATTTATTAGAATAATGACTTGTAAAATCTTATCTTTTTTGAAATCATTTGATTTTTAAAATATAAAACTTATACTCCAAACTGTTTTTGTCCAAAAATAATCTTAAATGCAAGCTATTTGAAACGAAAAAGCAAAGCAACAATTTAGAAGCTACATTTCTCATAATCAGTCGCAACAAAAGCCTGTCTTTTTGATTTTAATTGGACCGGAAGGAATCTGAAAAACTACATTTTTACGTTCTTTTGTGGAGGAGATTCTGTGAGAACAGTTCAAAACTGATTTTCTTCGACTAAGGGATTTTTCGAAAGAGCTAGGAAAACTTCACTCAATACAAGTTGAAACTCCTAAAGAGTCCAAAGCAATCGCTATTGATGAAAAAACTACCTACGAAAATAGGGGAGTGAGGGAGTTGACAAATCGGTTACAGCAGTCTTCTTTTAGTGGTAAAAAGGTGCTTCTTGTCGAGAATATTCAAAGAATGACAAATGCTGCAATGAATGCTTTCCTAAAAACTTGTGAAGAGCCACTCCCTAATAGATATCTTTTTGCTACAGCAGAGCATGAAAGCTGAATCCTTCCAACAATTCTGTCAAGAGCAATGGTTATAAGGTTTGCTCCTCTTTCTGATACAGAAATGCAGCAGTATTTAATCCAAGTTTTGGGAGAATCTGAGTCTCTAGAAAAGACGGAGCTCTTTGGAAAAATTGCGCTAGGAAGACCTTGAATATTACAAACAATATTAGAAAGGCGGGGTGAAAAACCTGAACTTCTCACAGAAATTTCTCAGCTTCTCAAGATAATAGAACATCCAGGTTTGTTCGTAAGTAAGATGAATCTCCTAAAAAGGATGGATGAAGAGTGAATCTTGGATACTATTCTTTCCGCTATCATCAAAATAGCAATAGATGCCAACAAAGAGCAGTCAGCAGAGGTACGAATAAAAGTAAAACAACTTATCTGAGCGAATGTTTCAAAAGAAAATGCTCTTCGATATTGAATTTTATCCGATGTCTAACTATGTCTACTTATCTAGGACAGAATTTTCTCAAAGATGGCTCTATAATTAATTTTATTAGTGATTCAATCCAGAAACTTTATCAAGAATCTTGAGCAAAAACTTTGGTGGAAATTTGACCATGAAAATGAGCAATAACAAGGAAAATCTATCAGATTCCAAGAGATTTTTTTGTTATTGAAAAAGATACTAAAATGGAGGAGTATCTAAATAAAATAGGACTAGACAGGGAACAAATCTATTTTGAGAACATTCTTAATATTGACATTGAAAGCTTCTTAACGAAGAATGGGTGTGATAAAAAACATGCTCTTGTCGTAGGAAATCTTCCTTATTATATTACCTCTCCAATCTTTAAATCTTTATTTCGAAGAGAGGATCCAAAGCTATTAGGATGATTTTTTATGATTCAAAATGAAGTTTGAGAAAAAATAAAATCTGACGCGAGTAAAAAGTCTTATCTCTGGTGGCTTATTAACAGAGCTTATCAAGTAGACTATCTAAAAATGGTCCCCGCAAAATGCTTTTCTCCCGCACCAAAAGTAAAAAGTTGTCTTGTTAGATGCACAAAAAAAGCTAAAATTGAAAACACAGATATGAATGCCTTGGAAACCTTTCTAAATTTTTTCTCTCCTTATAGCAGAAAAACTTTAGGCAGAATTGCTAAAATGTGAGAAAAAAAAGGAATATCGACTTATTATATCCCAGAGGAACTTCAAAAGAAAAGGTTAGAGGAGTTGACTCGAGACGAGCTAAAAAAAATCATTAATTAAAAAATAGATATTCTTTCCAGAGAATCAAGAAGTGCAAAAAATTGACAAAACGTGAAGAATTAGTTAAAATAGAGGAGAGTCGCCAGAATTTTCTCTTTTATTTAGCTAAAAAAACAATGAAAGAAGTATTTACTCAATCTGCATCAGAAATTCAGGAAATAGCATGGGTAGTTGACAATGTAAAATCTGAATTGCAAGAGTTGAAAAAGGAATTTTTCTTTGAAAAAGATGACAAAGAGGTAAGATATAATATGAATGCCATAAAAGATTATCTTTCTTTTCTAAAAGATAAGTCTTGGAATGAGCTCGCAAAAGAGCATCAATTTTCTGCGACAATGGCAGTCCAAATTGCGCTCAGAAAGCTTGGATATCAAAGTGGAAAAGTAGATGGGATCTTATGAAATATGACCAAGGAGAATATTGGAAAGTTTCAATCGGAATCTGGCTTGAACCCTGATGGAATTCCATGACCACTTACGATCAATAAAATTCTTGAAAAATTAAATCAAAAGAATTCTGACTCAAATGAGTGAGTTACTCAGTTTGAAAGCAATAAAAATTCTTCATGGAGCGATAATTTAAAGCTAACATTTCCTCAAAAAAAAGCCTGACCTGCGACAAAGATTCCTTTCAAAACGGCAGAAGGCATTACTCAAGATCAGAAAAAAGCCATATCAGAACCACCAAAAGTCCTAAAAAAAACAGAGCAATGAAAAGGATTCTTTACAGAGCTCTTCCCTAATCCTATCATAAATCCAGTCTCACAGTTCAAAATCCCTATGGCAAGAGTAGATTCTTCTGAAGGTAAATCTAAGGAACTACAGGAGGTATCAATCAAAATGGATAAAAGTATTCAAAGTAGTCCGAATATTCCTTGAATTATCAAACACTGAGAGCGATATATCCCTATTACAAAAGGACTTCTCTCTAGAGAAACGATTAGCGGATATCGTTCTCTCCAAAAAGCACAAGAAAATTTGAAAAAAATGCAAAGAGAGCAGTTTAATAATGAATTAACACAAGGAACAGATAAAATTACCTTTTTGACTGATGAGTTTGCTCAAGAACTAGTGAAAAAAGCAGAATCAAAATGACAAGAAGACCTTTTCTTAGGAGGAATCAAAAAACTAACTGACAAACAAGCAGAAATACTTTCCAAGTATTCAGGCAACCTTCGATTGGATGGAATTTCAGAGCTGAGCAATCAGCAAATTATTGCACTCAGTAAACATAGATGAGAGCTTTATTTAGAGGGACTACACCACTTAAAAGAAGAACAAAAAAAATTACTATCCCAGCATAAAGGAACAGTAATTCTTTCCGATCAATAAAAAGCGAAGCTTACACTAATTCCCAACAATAACTTTGGATGGAGTGATGACAAGTTTATCATCTTCATTTTCATAAATAAACCCTTGCTCAAACTCTTGAATAATTTTCCCTTTAAGATGTTCGTCTTCGGTTGGTTGCATACTTACGGGCTCATGAAACTGTGCATCAGGAGCCAATCCCATCGCTTCAATTGGTCTGACTTTTAACTTTCCTAAACTTCTTAAAAGATTCTCATACATCATTTGAAGTCCCTGTCCCATAGGAGAAGATTTTGCCTCATCTGAGAGGTTGAGGAGGGATTTTCTGAGGTTCTCAATAAAAGGAAGCAGATTCTTTACAACCTTCAGAATAGCATCACGATCCGCAGTTTCAATTTTTTGCTGAGTTTGTCTTTGCAGAATATCAAAATCCGCTTTCAAATTTAAATAAGCAATCTGACTATTCCTTGCAATTTCATCTTTTTCTTGAAGCTGGGCTTCAAGCTCTTTGATTTTATTCAGAAGTGGTGTAAAATCAGCTTGAACATCTTGTGTTTCTTTTTTCACCTCTTCTAATTTTACCTCAAGATCGGCTGATTCTGTATCTATTTCAGGCGTAAGTTGCTTTTTATCATTAGGATTTGTTGATTGTGGCATTATTTTTTCAAAAGGATAAAATCTGATTGAAGTATAGAGATTTTGGAGAAGATTTTCAAGACATTAAATCTTTCTCACTATAATTTGGAGGGGAGAGATTCTCTAGATTGAGAGTAAAATCGCTCTCCAAAGCTCAGCTTCTTCTCATAAAGTTCAGTTGCAAGTTCTACTCCGAGATACCTCCAATGCCATGGCTCTACCATCTTTCCATCAATATCCGCACCTTTTTGGTAGGTCTGATGGAAACCTCGCTTATAAGCATTTTCTTGCAATCGTTCCAAGCTTGCTTTGTCGAGCTTTCATTTGTTCGTTCAGAGGTCAAGTGCAAGTCATGCCTGATGTTCACTGCTGCCAGGTTTCGCACATTGATGCTTATTCTTGCAATAAGACTTCAAGAGCTGTTGTTGATGTTTAAATGACCTATAAGCACTGGTAATGCTGAGTTTTTTCTTGCCTTTGAAGTGACTCCGGAAGTGCCAAGCCATATCGGCAAATTGGGTTCAGGCTTCCTGTCTAAGTTGAAATTTCCTCGCTGCATTAAAGGTAAAATCTGACGGAATCGGTGCTAAATCGCTCGGTTCATACTGAGGATCTTGAAAAGGGTGCTTTTCATCAAGGAATTTTTGATAAGAGGCATCAGCCTCAAGATCAAGTCAGGTTTCAATTTTTTCGTAGGTGTTGCTTCCTGTAGAAGTATCAAAGGATTCTTGAAGTTGAGCTTTTATAGGAGTACTTCAAAACCAAACCAATAATCCACAACCCAAAAAGAACACACATCAGAGAAAAAGTCAGATTTTTGTCTTCATTAGCTTTAAAAGAATAAAAAAACTCACCTAAAGGTAAAGATTCCGTTCAAAAAAGCAAGAAGGAATGTAGCTACGTCCTGAAAAGTAGGTTACAGAATAGAACTATTGCATTTACTTTTTGAATACTTATAGTCCTGCATGTTTGTTTTGAGAAAATCTTCTCACTTTTATTTCTTTTCCCTCCCCTAAAATGCAAACGCTTCAATCCTACAATAAACCTCTAACCTTTTATATCGCTTCATTTTTGCTCTCTGCGATTTTTTTCTTTGCTTGTGCTTATTTGAGTCACCAAGAGCAAACAAGCCCCGTTCTTATCTTAGAAAATACTTTAGCAATTCTCGGAGTCAGTATGCCGGCTTTGATAGCATTTCGATTGATCAAAAAAGACCCGATCCTTTTGCAAGATCTCCAAACCAGAGCCACACGCTTTGATAAAAGTTTTTGGAAATATCTTTTGGTAATCTTAGGACTTACTTTTTGATCGCTTCTGCTTGCTCAACTCATTTCTCTTCCTTTATAGGATATAGCGTAGAGCAGTTTATTGTTACAGGAAATCCATCCTTTTCTACATGCCTTTTTTCTACTTGGTTTATTATTGTTTTTGCTGCGATTGTAGAGGAATTAGGTCGACATAGCTATGGAATAGATACGCTAAGGAGAAAATTTAGCCTTATCACGACAAATCTAATTTTTGCGGTCTATTGGGTTGCTTGGCATCTCCCACTTGCAACTATAAAGGGTTATTATCATAGCAATCTCGTGACAGAAGGACGAATCTACTGACTCAATTTCGCTTGCTCTGCAGTCATTTTTGTCTTTCTGATTAACTGGCTCTATTATAAATCCGGGAGAAATCTCTGGATCGCAGTGCTTTTTGATGTCTTTGCGAATGTGGGAAATGAGCTCTTCTCTACCCATCCAGATAGTAAAATTATTCAAACCTGACTTCCCCTTTTGTTTCTCATTATATTGCTAATCAAAGACAGAAAGTTATTTTTTCAAAATAATAAAACGGGCTAATAGATTTTCTAAAAGAGTTATATACAAAGTTTTATTTAGCTTAGATTAAACTTTTTAAAAGAAAGAAGTGTGCCCTTCACAATCAGATTTCTTTTTTTATTGAAAAAGTTCCTCAATTCGCTATACTCAAACCAATTTCAGAATGCTTGATTTTAGAGAAAAAACCAAGAAATCTGATTCTGGTTTTTTATTTTTTATACCAAAAAGCAAATGGCAATTAGAAATATCGCAATTATCGCCCATGTAGATCATGGAAAAACTTCGCTCGTAGATCAGCTCTTGAGGCAGTCTGGAACGCTCAAAAAAATGGAAGAGCAAGACCTTGTTATGGACAATAACGATCAGGAAAGGGAGAGAGGAATCACCATTTATG
>ERZ773063.182-NODE-182-length-42866-cov-8.621009_pt1 | contig 42866 bp, 60 predicted proteins | sample MGYA00580625_ERZ773063 | MGnify/ENA primary metagenome ERZ773063 (study PRJEB29015, sample SAMEA2738022) | human oral metagenome | biome: human oral; feature: human-associated habitat; material: dental | place: China | collected 2042 ... | reverse complement strand
ACTATCTGCACTGTCTGCGGCTTCGTCGCCTTGTCCTGATTTAAATTTAATCCACCATATAACCAAATTCGATAAGATAAGCAAAAACCATTCTTTCCGCCGAAGCCTGCGGGATTTTAAGATGGGCGGCACGATAGCTTAATAAGAGAACACGCCATGAACCATTATCCCCTGTTTGCCGATTTGAACGGCCGCCCCGTCCTGCTGGCGGGTGCGGGCAAAGTGGCGGAACGCAAAGCCGAAAGCCTGTTGCAGGCAGGGGCTGCGGTCAGGGTTGTCGCCCGCGAACTCAATCCCGTTTTCCAAAAATGGGCGGACGAAGGCAAAATCGAATGGCTGAGCAGCGAATTTCACGAGGACGATTTGGACGGCGTGTTTTTCGCCGTCGCCGCCACCGACGATTACGCCTTCAACCGCCGCATTTTCCAAGCGGCGGAGCAGCGGGCGAAACTCTGCAACACTGTCGATACCGCGGATTTGTGTTCCTTCACCGTCCCCGCCGTCATTGACCGCAGCCCGCTCAAAATCGCTGTCTCCAGCGGCGCGACCGCCCCCGTTTTGGCGCGCAAGTGGCGGCAGATCATCGAAACGCTCATCCCGCTGCACACCGGTCAAATGGCGGCGCTCGCAGGCAAATGGCGCAACGCGGTCAAAGCCAAAATCAAAGGCACGGCAAACCGCCGCCGTTTTTGGGAAAACCTGTTCGACAGCCGCTTTAACGCGCTCGCCGCACAAGGCAACCTCGATGCCGCCGAAGCAGAGCTTGCCGCGCAGCTTGACGGCTTCGGCGCGGCAAAAGGCGAAGTCGTCCTTGTCGGCGCAGGCCCCGGCGACGCAGGGCTGCTCACCTTGCACGCTTTGCAGGCGATACAGGCGGCGGATGTCGTGTTCCACGATGCTTTGGTTTCAGACGACGTCTTAAGCATGGTGCGCAAAGACGCGGACAAAATCAGCGTCGGCAAACGCGCAGGCTCGCACCACGTCCAACAAGAAGAAACCAACCGCCTCCTGGTCGAATACGCCCGCCAAGGTTTGCGCGTCGTCCGGCTCAAAGGCGGCGACCCCTTCGTTTTCGGGCGCGGTGGCGAAGAAGCCCAAGTCTTGCGGCAGGCAAACGTCCCCTACCGCATCATCCCCGGCATCACCGCCGCCCTGGGCGCGACCGCCTACGCAGGCATCCCCCTGACACACCGCGACTGCGCCCAAAGCGCGCTCTTCGTTACCGGACACAGCAAACACGACGGCCACCAACCCGACTGGCGCACGCTCGCCCTGAGCAACCAAACACTGGTCGTCTATATGGGCACGCTCAAAGCCGCCGAAACCGCCGAAAAACTGATGGCACACGGACGCAGCGGCGACACACCCGTCGCCATCGTCTCCAACGGCACGCTTCCGCATCAGAGCGTCGTGACAGGTCGTCTGAAAAACCTGTCCGAGCTGGCAGAAAACGCCCCACGTCCCGCGTTGATTGTTATCGGCGAAGTCGTTTCCCTGCGTGACGAATTGAAATGGTTTCAAGAAAACCCCGCGCAAAGCCGCCTCCACACGCTGCACGAACAAGCCGCCTGAAGCGTTGTTCAAACCGTTTAAACAAACAAAAGGTCGTCTGAAAACCCCAATCCGGTTTTCAGACGACCTTTCTTGATTATGCTTTCACGGTCGGATGGTGTAAGATGCTGACGCAGCACGCAATCGCGTCAACAAACGCCTCCAACGGAGCGTGCGGCATGCCAAACAGAGATAGGGCAGAGAGCGGTCGAGCCATCAAACGGATGGATGCCGCTTTCCGTTTTTTCAAAAAAAGAAAGGATTTTCCTTGTCCAAACGCAACATTTTCCCCGTCGACAAATCTTTGGAGCAACCCGAACGCGTGATGCTGGTCGGGGTGATGTTGAGCGCGGATTATTCGGGCGCGAACGAAGTGCGCGAGCGGACTTTTCAGACGACCTTGGACGAGGCGGCGGAATTGGTCGCGGCGGCGGGCGGCGAGCTGGTGTTGCGGGAAACCGCCAAGCGCGACAAGGCGCATACGGCTTATTTCGTCGGCACGGGCAAGGCGGAGGAGCTGGCGGCGGCGGTGAAGCTGCACGATATCGGCTTGGCGGTGTTCAACCATGAATTGACGCCGACGCAGGAGCGCAATTTGGAAAAAATCCTGCAATGCCGCGTCCTCGACCGTGTGGGTCTGATTTTGGCGATTTTTGCCAAACGCGCCCAATCGCAGGAGGGTAAATTGCAGGTGGAGCTGGCGCAGTTGAGCCATTTGAGCGGGCGGTTGGTGCGCGGCTACGGGCATTTGCAGAGTCAGAAGGGCGGTATCGGCTTGAAAGGGCCGGGCGAGACGCAGTTGGAAACCGACCGCCGCTTAATCGGGCAGAAAATCACGGCGTTGAAAAAACAGTTGGCGCAAGTGAAAAAACAACGTGCCACGCGCCGAAAATCGCGGATGGAAGGTCGTCTGAAAACCTTTGCCATCGTCGGTTATACCAACGCGGGCAAATCTAGCCTGTTCAACCGTCTGACCAAGGCGGACGTGTTGACGAAAGACCAGCTTTTTGCCACGCTGGATACGACGGCGCGGCGTTTGTTTTTGTCACACGAGGCGGGTGTGATTCTGACGGATACGGTTGGTTTCGTCCGCGATTTGCCGCACAAGCTGGTGTCGGCGTTTTCGGCGACGCTGGAGGAAACGGCTTTGGCGGATGTGTTGCTGCACGTCGTCGATGCGTCCAATCCCGATTTCGAGCGGCAGATGGACGATGTGAATGTGGTTTTGGAGGAAATCGGCGCGCATGAAGTGCCGCAGCTTGTCGTTTACAACAAAATCGACCTGCTGCCGGAAGGCGTGCGCGAGGCGGGCGTGTTGCGGGACAATTCGGGACGCGCCGTCGGCGTGAATATTTCGGTGACGAAAAGTCTGGGCTTGGACGCTTTGCGCGAGGCGATGATTGAGCGGGCATTGGAAAACGGTGGCAAAAAGGTTGTCTGAAAACTGCAAATCCGAATAAAAACAAGATGTTTTGACTGCCATTGTTTCTCAATGGAAAGGGCGGCGGGGGCGGATTTCGATTTCTGTCCATTGTTTGCCGCCGCGTGTTTTAAAAGGTCGTCTGAAAAATAAAGGCCGTTTGGAAAACAAAGATAAATCAGGGAGGGTTTATCTTTATTTCCAAACGGCCGTTTAAAAGGTTTCCCGCTTAGAGGGGGAGGAGGCGGCGTTTTTTCAAAACGTTTTCGTAAATCATCCATGCCGCCAAGCTCAGGTAGGCGACGCTGGACAGGATGCCGATAACGGCAAAAATAGGTAGCAGGCGGTCAATCATGATGTTTTCCCGAGTAAGAAGTTAGTGGAAAGTTTTGTGTAAAAGCGTAATGTTTTGTATTTTTTACCGCACTGTTTGTACGGAATATGCGCATAGTATGCAGCTTCAAATTGAGTCGGTCAACAAAAATGTAGTGCGTTTTTTCAAAAAAGTTCCATTTTTACATTAAAATAATCGGTAAATTCGCACGATATGCGGTATCAGAACGTAACCGTTCGTCTGTTGATGAGCGGTTATATTATTGAAAAACATAAATAAAAGTAATAAAAATATGCAAATTGTTTTAAAATAAACGTTTTGTAAAATATTTTTAAAAATCTGCTAAAAAGCGACACTTTAATAAAGTTTACATTTCTAAACATTTTAAATCCAAGTTTGAAACGGCAAACCATCTGCCGGCACACCATTAGGCACATATTATGAATCAAACGGAAAGAACCTGTTTCCATTGCGGTCTGGAAGTCCCCGAACACCTCCATTTGACCGTCCGCTACGAAAATGAAGACCATGAAACCTGCTGCGCGGGTTGCCAGGCGGTGGCGCAGAGCATTATTGATGCAGGTTTGGGCAATTATTACAAACAGCGTACCGCCGACGCGGAAAAATCCGAACTGCCGCCGCCGGAAGTGTTGTCGCAACTGAAATTGTACGATTTGCCCGAAGTGCAGGCGGATTTTGTCGAGGTCGGGGAAGGGGATGAACGCGAGGCGGTGTTGATGCTGGGCGGCATTACTTGCGCGGCGTGCGTATGGCTGATTGAGCAGCAGCTTTTACGGACGGCGGGCGTGGTGCGCGTGGATTTGAATTACAGTACGCACCGCTGCCGCGTGGTGTGGGACGAGGGCAAAATCGCGCTGTCGGACATTCTTTTGAAAATCCGCAAAACGGGTTATACCGCCGCGCCTTACGATGCGCAAAAAGTCGAGGCGCAGGCGCAGAAAGAGCGCAAACAGTTTATTGTCAGGCTGGCGGTCGCGGGTTTGGGCATGATGCAGACGATGATGTTTGCCGTGCCGACGTATCTTTACGGCGGCGACATTGAGCCGCTGTTTTTGGAAATCCTGCACTGGGGCGGCTTTTTGATGGTGCTGCCCGTCGTGTTTTACAGCGCGTTGCCGTTTTACCGCGGCGCATGGCGCGATTGGAAAAACCGCCGCGTCGGCATGGATACGCCGATTGCGATTGCGGTCGTGATGACCTTTGTCGCGGGTATTTACAGTCTCGCCGTCAACGCGGGGCAGGGGATGTACTTCGAATCCATCGCCATGCTGCTGTTTTTCCTGTTGGGCGGGCGGTTTATGGAACAAATCGCAAGGCGCAGGGCGGGGGATGCGGCGGAGCGGCTGGTAAAACTCGTTCCTGCGTTCTGCCACCGTCTTCCGTCTTATCCCGACAGCGAGGAAATCGAAGAAGCGGCGGTTGTACAGCTTCAGGCGGGCGATGTGATCGTCATCAAACCGGGCGAGGTCATTCCTGTGGACGGCACGGTGTTGTCCGGCGAGAGCGAAGTGGACGAAGCCATGTTGACGGGCGAGAGCCTGCCCGTTGTCAAAAGGTCGTCTGAAAACGTTACCGCAGGCACGCTCAATACGGGCAGCCCGCTTGTTATCCGAACCGACCGCACCGGCAACAACACGCGTCTGTCGCACATCGTCAAACTGCTCGACCGTGCGCTCGCCCAAAAACCCCGCGCCGCCGAGCTTGCCGAGAAATACGCCTCCAGTTTCGTGTTTGGCGAGCTGCTGCTTGCCATCCCCGTTTTCATCGGCTGGGCATGGTATGCCGACGCGCAAACCGCCTTGTGGATTACCGTTGCGCTGCTGGTCATTACCTGCCCGTGCGCACTTTCGCTTGCCACGCCGACCGCGCTTGCCGCCTCCACAGGCGCGCTTGCCGACGACGGCGTGTTAATCAGCGGCAAACAAAGCCTTGAAACGCTCGCCCAAATCGACGATGTCGTGTTCGACAAAACCGGCACGCTGACCAAAGGACAACTGTCCGTCAGCCGAATCATCCCCTTAGGTCGTCTGAAAACAGCAGAAGCGCTCGCCGCCGCACAAGCCCTGGAGCAACAATCCGAACATCCCATCGCCCGCGCCATCTTGAACCACACGCTTTCAGACGACCCCGCCCCTGCGCCCGAATACACAGTCTCCCAACGCGTCAACCGCATCGGGCAAGGCGTTAGCGCGCAAATGACCTACAAAGGAGAAACCCAAGTTTGGGCATTGGGACGCGCCGATTTTGTCGCCGGAATAGCCGGCGTGTTGCCTGACGAAGCCGCCGGTATCGAACACGCAGGCAGCATGGTGTTCCTCGGCAACCAAAGCGGTTTCCAAGCCGTCTTCCTGCTCGAAGACCAAATCAAAGACAGCGCCGCCGCCATGCTCGACACCCTCAAACAACAAGGCATCCGCACGCACCTACTCAGCGGCGACCGCACAAATGCCGTCGCACAAGTCGCGCAGGCGCTCGGTTTGGACACCTACCGCGCCGAAGCCTCGCCCGAAGACAAACTCGCCTATGTGGAAGACTTGCAGAAACAGGGCAGAAAAGTCTTGATGGTCGGCGACGGCATCAACGACGCCCCCGTCCTCGCCCAAGCCGACGTATCCGCCGCCGTCGCAGCAGGCGCCGATGTCGCACGCGACGGCGCCGATCTGGTCTTGCTCAACGACGATTTGAACATCCTGCCCGCCACCATCGCCCAAGCCCGCCGCACACGCGAAATCATCCGCCAAAACCTCGCCTGGGCAAGCGCATACAACATCATCGCCGTCCCACTCGCCGTCTTGGGTTACGTCAAACCCTGGATAGCCGCATTGGGCATGAGCCTCAGCTCGCTGTTTGTAGTGGGCAATGCGTTGAGGCTGTTGAAGAAGAGGAAATAGGTAGTGTAGAGAAGGGAAAGGTCGTCTGAAAAACCGGATTTTGGGTTTTCAGACGACGTTTTTATTTGAGTTTTTAAAAGATGGATTGGCGGTGGTTTTTTCGTGGGCAAAGCCCACGCTACGAGGGCGTCGATTGAATTTAGGCTAAAAGGTCGTCTGAAACCTTTGATTTGATGGTAGATTAGGGTGAAAATTGGACATTGTAGAATGTTCAAGGTTCTTGTTGGTGCTTAACTCAGCCTACGCTTGCTAAAGGTGGAAATATTTATGGCAAGGGAAATTTGAGCGGTAAGATGTTCTGAATAGATAATAAATTTATGAAATAAAAGGAGTATTTTTATGTATCTAAGATTTACAATTATGATCTTTGGCGATAATTTCAAGCCTAGTAAAATGGTTAATAACCTTGAGACTTCTCTTGAAGTTACTGACTATTTTGATGTTGGAGAAGAAGATGAATTTGGGGAAATAAATGATTATGGATGTCTGGTAGTAAATCACAAAAATGAATTTTCAAAAGAATATTGGGATAGTGAATATGAACAGGAATTCGTAGATTTTTTTAGAAAAAATCATCAATTATTAAGATTAAATAATGCTGATGATCTTAGAATTTTTATTGAGGCTTACTATTCAGATCAATGCAATTTTGAAATTTTCAATAGCGAATTATTAGCAGAGTTGGCAAAATACAAAGTTAGCTTACCAATAAGCGTTTATTATTGTGATAATGATTGATATCATATTTTTTAAAATGTTTATTAAAAATTGATATAGTAATCGTAGGTTAGGTTTAAAATTTCATAAAATCATAATTTTATTTTGTTTTTTCTAACCTAGGCTTGCTAACCTACCATCGTCATTCCCGCTTACGCGGGAATTGTAAGCCGCCGCCGCCTTTTGCACTTTGTTACATCAACTTTTGCACTCGATGCGTTTTGAAAGTTACGACAGCTTTTGCACTATATCGGATAGCAGAAGATAAGAAAAGCGACGTTCACGTCGCTTTTGTTTTACCAGTTGCAAATAACCAATTCGCCGCTTGTTTTGCCTGTCTTATCCCTGCCTACGGTATAAGTCAGCTCTAGTTGAGTAATACGGAAGCCTTTAAACAAAGCCCGTATATCTGGGTGGTCGTTGATGGATAACATGACCTTGCCTTTGCTCTCCGCCATTGCCTTTGCCAGCAGCTCATATTGAGACCAATCAAAAGCACTATCGTAGCCTGCTGTCTGCCAATATGGTGGATCAGCGTAAAAGAAAGTGTGGTCGCGGTCATATCGTTTGAAGCAACGTTCCCACGATTCGTTCTCTATACAAACACCTTTTAAACGGTTTTTAGCAGCCTTCAATTTGGCTTCAACTTGCGACGCATCCCATGCTTTTGAAGTAGTAGCCGTACCAAAATGTTGATGGACGGTTTTACCGCCGAAGGCATTGTGTTGAAGGTAGAAGAACCGAGCAGCACGTTGTATATCGGTCATACAGTCAGGCGGTGTGTTTTGCAGGCGAGCAAAGACCTCTCGGCTGGTCAGTGTCCACTCGAATTGTCTGACAAACTCGTCAAAATGGTGCTTTACCACGCGGTATAGGTTGACGAGCTGTCCGTTGATGTCGTTGAGCACCTCTACTTTAGCGGGTATTTGCCGGAGAAAGAACAATGCCGCTCCGCCTGAAAACAGCTCGACATAGCAGGAATGCTCAGGAAACATGGGCAACAAGTGTTTTGCTAGCCGTCGTTTCCCGCCCATCCAAGGAATGATGGGTAAAGATTGTTGCGGTTTTTGCATCATATATACTCCTAAATCGGCACTCGACGACGCTCTGAATCAGATTAATATGATGCTCAACGGCATTCTTCGATTTTATAATCAACTGAAAGAATTAATATTTTTGCAGCGTGTGCATTTTATTTGCACGAAACCGCTGCCTTTTGCCAGCAATTTGCCGCAGAATTTGCAGCGCAACTCCCGATAAATTTGCATTTGCATTCACTCCTGTATTAGATAGAATGCCCAAGTCTCGCGAGACTAAGGCGGCCTTAGAAGTCAATGCAGGGTACTCTGCTTGGCTGGCGTAGCGGTGTTACCGCACTGCTACGTCGCCGTCCCACTTAATTTTTCCAATCTCCCTATTGAGGTCGTCAGTATTCAGACGACCTTTTTGCTGCCTATTTATCAACAATCCAAGCCTGATACCACAAGCCCTTGAGTGCCGGCGCATAGTTTATGCCTATATCGAACCCTTCCGTTGTGATATTGCCCACATAAAAGTTTCGTGGCGTTACATCTTGTATATCCAGTACAACATTGACCATCGGACGCTCAGAAAAAGGGACAGCGAAGGGGATGGTAATCCATTTGTTGTTGTTATTTCCTTCCGAAAATTTAATGTCCGATCGAGGGATATACATCTCCCGATACTCTTTTTTACCTCCGCCTTGCGCAGATCGCAGCTTGCTGATTTCCGCCTCCTGCGCTTTAAACTGGGCAGCAACGGCATCGACAAACAGCTTAAAACGCTCGACCAAGGTCATGACTGCAACGCCTGATTAAATTTAGACACAAAGTCGGTATCAGTATCGCCAAGATTGAGCGTGGTTTCTACTGCGGTTTTTTGCGCCTGCGTCAACACTTGCGACTCATCGATACGCAGGCGTTTGGCAACCGCTTCCGAAAGCGCGGTCGCGCCGGTTTTGTCCTGCTCAATATACTTTGCAACTTCCGCCAGCGTATCGTATGCCGCGTCCGCGCCGTCTAAAATCTCTGATTTAACAGCCGTTTTTGCCGCATCAATCAGCGAATCAACCTTCTGACTGGAATAAGCTTTATCAGCCGCAGGCGCAGTATCGTCAATCGCTGCGCCGCTATTGCCGCTGCCGATATTGTCAATACGGGTTTTAAGCTCGTTTACCGCGCCGACCACGCTCCCGCGCTCCGTAGTTTGCAGCATATCTGTCGAGCCGATTTTACCGATAACCTCTTTGAATTTTGCGCCAATAGCGTCCACCAGCGCGTCTATACGTTGTCTTAATGTCATTTTTTTACCTGCCTTTTATGAAATTGCCAAAATAAATCTTGCTACGAAATCAGGGGCTTCGCCCGCATCCTCGCTTTTAACATCGGCAAGCCATTGGGTGAAATCCTCAAATGATTTGCCTTGATTTTTGGGCTGAATCAACCACGTCCGATACAAGTCGTCATCGTACCGATGCGCGGCATTTTCCAAATTACCCTTAAAAACTCGAAACTTACCCAACATTGCTCGTACTCTTTAAAATCTCCAGCGGAATATCTCCGCTGTATTGCACCAAGCCGTCAGAGCGGCGAATGAACTGCAGATCAAAAACGTAATGCCCCTCTGCCAAACTTCGGCACACATCAGCATCCAAACGCAGCAACACCAAGCGTATCTCGGGGTAAAGGGTCGTCTGAAAGCGGGCGACCGTCTCCTTAGTATATTTGCGCCGAAGTTCGGCAGCAGCGGTAACGCCGGTCAGAGCAGAAATACCCAAGTCGTCCAAAACATCGAAGATAACGCTGATTTCGACGGTTTCGCCCTGTTTGAAACGCAGAATATCCGTACTCATAACACTCTCAAAATAAAACAAATTATCTCAGTCCATTGCCCACTGACAAGGCGGCGAGCCTGCACTCAACACTACACGCCCAACTCCAAAACGGCAGCATCGGGGGCTTGGCTGATGATGCGGTTGGTGCGGATATCGTAGAAGACCCGTTGGTTTAAGGCAGCCTGACCGCTCAAAACGATATTCCCGCCGCTTTGCGTTTGCGCCGCCCACGACCCGCCGCCCAAATCGCCCGTTATTTTGGCGATGCCACGCTGCTCGCGGTTGAGCAGTGCCGTCAGGTTTTGATACAGATTGGTCATTTTGTTACTCCCAACAAATAGATAAAAGGTCGTCTGAACATGGCTTTCAGACGACCTTTAAAGCAGTCTTAAAACGGCTTTAATCACTCGTCCAAATAGCGGTCGATGCTCACATTTTGAGTAACGACAGGCGCATCGTTTTCGATTTTGACTTCGACCGATACGCCCACGACCACGCCCTGCCAGTTGCCCGACGGCTCGCTGATTTGCCAAATCTCGCCCAAATTAGCCATAGGGATGGCGTATTTATCCGATACCGGCAGCGATACAGTCTCGCGTTTATGGACGCCCGTCGCGCTCAAGGCGGCAACACCCGCGGCAAGCAAAACAGGCTGGTCGGTATAAAGCGCGTGGGTTAGCGCAGAGGCTCGCGGCTCGCGGTTAGTGCCGTTGCGGTACACGTCCGCGCCCTTGCCCTTGTTGTGGCTCGGCCAAACATAAATCCCGTTCGCCCGCTCGGACACGTTGCGCTGCCCGCTGATGCTGAAAATCACGCTGGCAGGTATGGTAACATCCGCCGCCGCCTGTGCCACCTCCCAAGCCGAAGTCTTCCACTTCGGCTTAAATCTCAGGGCAGGCTTGGCGCGGTCGCTCTCGATAAACCCGCCCGCCGCCTGCGCCAGCTCTTGCAATACCGCCATCGGCGTTTTGTCCGTCAATGCGTACACATCGGCAGGAATCAGCCAATCCGCCATCGTCCATCCGTCTAAGCCCACGCCTGTCGGTCTCAATACCTCCGTGGCGATTTGTTGGGCGTAGATAGGGTTGCGGTATGTGCCGCTGCCTTTTGAGGCGTAGTCCGCGCCCAAGCGGGCGGTAACGCTCCTGCCCGTTACCGTATAGCTTTTCTGCCCGAAGCGGCGGTTGTCGCTGTAATCCTCGGCAAGGATGACAAAAGTGTCCGCATTGATTTGCACCTTGATTTGCGCTTCCTCGCCCTTTGCGCGTGCGTCGGGGTTGATTTTGGCGAAATCCTCGGGCGAAACGGTCAGGCTGCCTTGCCAGCAGTAGCCGCCCGTATCGGCGGTAAACGAGGCGGAAAACAACTCAATCGGCTGCCCGTCCGCCGTGGCTTTGACGGTATTTTTCATGATGTATCCGTTTAAAACAGGGGTTTTTGCCGTATCGAAACAGGCGAACGGCAGCGGAATATGGCGCGGGTCGTGCGCAATTTTCCTACGGTAAAACCGCAGAGCAAGGCGGTTTGACGGCGGGCGGATACCGCAGACGTAGGTTTCGGGGACGGGTTCCGGCTCGACCGGAATCTCATAGTATTCGCAAGGTACGGTAACGGCAGGCAGGGATTTAGGACTGAAACAACACACCAAATCCGCTGCCTCAAGGATGTCCGATTGCAGGCAGCCAACCAATAAAGCGTCGTCTGAAAACGTACTGTCCGCGTGGGCTTCCAATAACTCGCCCGCCTGAGCAGCCTGCGTGTCGCCGCCACAGCCCGTCAAAAACAGGCTGCCTGTCGTACTCAAACCGGAGCAGCCGTCCAGCCCGTCCATCGCGCTTTGAACTCCGTCCGCGCACGCAGTAACCGCAAACGACGGCTCGGACTGCGCTTTCAGACGACCTTCAAGCGCGGTCATTCCCTCAAAGGTCGTCTGAAAACAATGGGCAACATCAACAGCCTCAACCAATACGCCCGCCATTCCGACCGCCGCGTTATCACCCGCGAAACCACCGGTCAAACAGGCCGACCCCATTCCCGCCGCATGTAAAACAAACCCCCATTCCCCCGATACGGCGGCATAGCCTGCCGGCGGCGTGTAAGGTTCGGGCGGCTTGGGCTTGGGCGGCTCAATCGGCGCAACCGCCCCGCCTGCCGCAATATGGCGCAGCGGGCGGGCAAACGGGATTGCCAAACGGTTTGACGGCTTACGCTCCGTAATCAACGCCCCGAAAGGCAGCGGAATCCGCGCGGAATCGGCATAGGTTTTGGATTTATCGTCAGACATTTCAGACGACCTTATCCGCCGTCAGTATCGACGTAGGGCTTGATAAAATCATAGGAGACCGGCTCGTATTGCTTTTTATAATCCGTTGCCACCATCAGATACTCCTCATCCTCCTTAAGGCGGTCGAATCGGTAGCTGCCGTCGTCTTTACTCCAAGTATCGGCGACAATCTCCATCTTCGGGCGGGCAAAAAGATAAATCCGCCGCGATGCGGGCTGCCCGTTGACGGTAACGATACCCTCAGCTTCGCCGGCGATATAACCGCGCCCGCCGTATTTATAATGTGGCGAATGTACAAGGCCGCTATCCAAAATCATATTTGCCATCACAAATCCCAAGCCGTCAGGTTTACCAACATCCCCAAGTTATTGACAGTTTTGAAATACATCCATTCATCGTCAGTCGCATCAAGATTTTTATAGACTTTGCCATAGGGGAGCACATTTGGCGACGGCATTGATTCAAATGTAAATTTGAATCCGGGCAACTTACCGCGCAACATATGTTTATTTTGGTTATTTTTCTCAAAAATAAGGATATTTTCAGCAGAGAAACCGCCCGTAATTGGATTTGGATAAACAACACCATCATGGTTTACACCCGACGTCACTCGGCCTTTTATATCACCCTCACTCGGGGAGTTACCTAAATACCCCTCCATAATCACAATCTTATTGCTATTGTTAATATTCAAGTCCTCAGAATAGCTTGATGTCCCCATCATGATGCAATTACCTACGTCGGCGACTGAAAAACTGTGAAAATCTCCAAAATATAAATTACCGCAAATATTGGCGAAATCAGAATTGAGAATAATTAAACAAAATGCACGACCATGACCAATCACCACCCATGAAAGTTGCTTTTTTGGATCCATCCTATATGACCCATATAGGAATTTTTGAACCACAGAATTTTGTTGGAAAAATACCGCTTTCTCACCAGTCTTAACCGATTTCGGATTTTTTAATCCAACTACATTACATCCACCATATCTAACATTCCCATACACACCCAACGCCCATTTGGTTGATTTTTCGTGCGTACTCCGGAAGCAGGCGTCATTTCCATTTTCAAACGGCATTTCCCAGCCCAGCGGCTCTTTGCGGTTTTCGTTTTCACCATAGCCTGTTACCAAGCAGGCTTTAAGAATGGTTTTAATATCTCCCTCCGCAGGCAGCACCTGCGGCGCACCCGCGTCATCCCAGCGATAAACTTTTACTGGTACTCTTTCCGTATTTGACATTTCAGACGACCTTTTACCCAAATATAAAGCACCATTAAAGCAAAAGCCCCGAAAATCGGGGCTTTGCATGGTTGCAGTCGGGTATCTTATTTGCCATTAATACGCTTAAACTCGCCGCGTTTGGCTAAATAAAACGGGAAGGCGACAATCCAAATCAACAAACAGGCAAGAAACCAGCTAATCGGTCCCATATTACCCATCCCTTGAATCTGTCCTTTTTTAACGCCTATCGTTTGAGCATCAATCAATACCCAAATACTGGTTGCGATAACAATAATAGTAATAAGATTCATAGTTTCCCTTTTGTCTTATTGGTTAATGACGTTGACATTCTAAAATAAACGGCATTAAAAATAAACAATCGGTATAAAAAGGTCGTCTGAAACCATGATTCCAAGTTTCAGACGACCTTTTGCTTATCTGCCTCCTACTCAGCCACCGTATTCCCGCGCAGGCAGGCGGTAAAGCCGTCGCGCCCTTCCTGTCTGTTGGGCGAGGGCTGGACACTTCGTAGAATCCAAACGGGCAGCGGCGTGCCGTAGGTGTTGAAACGGATGCAGTTTTGAGTCGACCAGCCGCCGCCGAACGCTGTCGACTTAATCGTAAAGTACGGTTTGCCCGTGGCGGGATTGGCGGGGGCGAGGTCGGTCAGGGTATCGCTCTTGGCGACCAAGCCCAACTGCTCGCCGTAAAGCTCGAATTGGTTGGCAGTAGTGAATTTAATCAGCCAACGCTCGGTAATTGCGCCGTTGCTGGCGAGTTTGATCGGGTAATCCTTGACATTAGCCTTTGCCAAAATCGGATCGCCGCGGCGCGAATCCGCCCAAACGTTGTCCCATGCCTGTTGCGAGAAAGGCTCGGTCGCGCGTACCAGCAAATCGCCGCCGATCAGGGCGGATGAAACGTAAGTCCCTGCTTTGGGGTAGGCGCGCGAAATGGCAAATTGCAGTTTCAGACGACCCGAAATATCGACGCCCGTAATGCGGTTTTCCTCTTCCCACGCGCAAACAGCGGTCAGCGGCAGAGTGTATTGCGACAAGTCCAACGGCTCGCCGAAGGTGATACTGCCTGCCTTGAGGTCTGCCGTGTATTTTTCGGCAAGGACGTGTTTGCCTTTGCTGTCAATCAAACATAGGCGGTCGAGGTTTTGTCGGTTGAGCGTGATTTTCTGGGCGGCGGTAAACGCGCTGCCCAAATCCTGCTTGAGCCGGTTGGAAATCACGACCATATCGCCCTTGCGGAATACGGGGACGCGTCCATCGGCAGGCAGGCGCACGGCATCGATGCCGATAATCGACGAATCCAAAGGCAGATTGTCTTGGGTTACGGCGTTGTATCGCAGCTCTTCGGGATAAAAACCTGCGGTGCGGGTAATTTCGTAGAAACCTGTTTCGTAGTCTATTTTCCCCGTGATGCCGCCTTCGATATTGCCCTCGGCATTGCTGCGGCCGACGATGTCGCCGTTGTTGGCATAAACGGTAAAGCTTTCGGGCTTGACCGGCGCGGCGGGCGTGCGCCCCGCGTAAGAAAAAATCTTAACCTGCGGCAACCGGACGACCCCGCCTGTTACCTTTAGGCTTTGAAATTTGACGGCTGGGTCGTTGATAGACACTTCGCCGGTGGCGGACAATGTACCGATATTTTCGCCGCTGCCTTTGGTTGCATCCCAGTTTTTATAAAGCGTTCCGCCGTATTCGACGATTTCGGTCGTCCCGTCTGAAAAAGACCATGAATTAAAGATGCAGGTGCTGCCTTGGTCAAAATCAATCAAGACATTAAATGTCAGCCCGCCTGCCAGACGCCCGCTTCGGGGCTTGGCGTGGGATGAGTCGGCGGACAAAAATTCCGCATTCCAGTCGCTGAAGGACATATCGACGGTTTTCTTGGCGGTCGCGTCTTTTTCCTGCGCGCGCCATGCGGCACCTAAGGTCGAATAAGACTTGGTCGCCCAAGCCAACGCCTCCACCCGCAACGCGGATTTAGGCACAATCAGCTTGCCGCCGTCCCAGCGGATACCCTGCACGGCGTTTTTACCCGCTTTCCAGCCGCCTTTGACTGCGAGCAGACTGATACGTGCCGTACCTGATTTAATTTCTTTTCCGGCAGAAATCGCCATTTTCATCTCCTATCTAACCGCTGCGCCATACCAATTCGGCACCGTGTACTCTGTCTCTTCAGAGACTTGCCCTTTGACATCCAATCTGAAGACCGACTGATTAGGCGTAGCGTCCTTGAATACCAGCTCCCAATGCGCTCCCTTATCCTCTGCCGTCATGCCGTAGCCTGCGCCGCCGACCACGCTTGCGCTGATTCGGCGCGTCTCTTCGCAGGTGTAGTCAACTGTGTTGCTGTTGATGTAGCGTTCGGTCGAAATCACGCCATTGAGGTAATCCACCGCCCCCTGCATATCGCCCGTCAGACTGCCGTTGCCGTCGTCGCGGGCTGTTTTCGTACCGCCATCCTGCCAAGTCAATACCAACGTACCCGGCTTGATGGGATGACCCAAGCCATAGGTGCATTTACTTTCGGCAGGTTTCGGCGTCGCTGCCGTCCCCGTCTTACCGCCGTCGGACGAGGCAAACCCCGAAATCCCGCCCCATTGGAACACAAGGCGGCTGCCGACATCGGGCAGTACGGGCAGATTAAGCACGACAGAGCCGGTGGTTGACGACACCGTGCCTACCGCTTTGCCTGCCTCATCGCGCAACACGCCGTCGCCCGAATCGGCGAGCAGATACCAAACGCCCAACGCCATAAACGACACTTTCAGGCTGCCCGCCGCGGGCGCGGGTGTCAGCAGCGGCGCAAACGCCGTGCCTTGATTGGTTTCTTTGATTTCGACCGCAAAGGCAAACCGAGCCGCCGACGATTTGGCGGCGGGGATGGCGGAAATGGTATAAGTCCCGTTTGGGATACCGCTCAGACGGCCTTTTTCATAGTCGGCTTGAATAATATCGTCGCCGGAGACCAACTGCCCCTGCGCGTTGTCTTTGTAGTTGCCGATTTTGATGCTGCCCGGCAAAAGCGAATGGGGCATCGTCAACGATCCGCCCGATACATACCCGTGGAAAACCCGCTTTTCAGGCGCGGCAGCTACCCACATATCGCCCGCGACGGGATATTGGTCGGCATACGGCGTCTCCACCGTCGAAGTCGGCACCAGCTTTTCGTAGATACTGGCAACCGTCAGCGACGCATCGCCCGCCTTAAGGTCGTCTGAAACGGGTTTGACGCCGTAATAGCTTGCCGAATCGGCGACCTGCGTCTCCAAAATCTTGACTTTACCGCCCGCGTAACCTTCGACGGGGTAATCCACCCCGTCGAAATCGCGCGTCAGCGGGTTGGTCGTCTCCATTTTGACGACGCGGCGGCGGATTTCTTTGGTCTGCCCGCTCGGCAGGGGAATTTCAAACGTCCGCATTTCGTGCGTCAGATTGGCGATGCGGAAATATTCGGTAATGCGCTCAGTCTTGCTGTTGGTTTTGTCTTCGTGTTGCAGGCAATACCGTTCGCCCACTTTAGGCAGCGGGGCTTCTTCGCGCTGATATGCCTGCACAAGGCGCACGCCCGCCAAATGCCGCCCCATCAGCGTCATGCGGCTCTCCACCGTCGGCACGGAATAAGCCTCGATACGCGGCATAATGTCTGCGCGGCTCTCGCCGTAGTTGCGCGCCTTAAACGCCAAAAATGACACGTTTTCAGAGGTCGGTGGCTCGGTAATGACAAAATGCCCGCCGTAAAGCGGCTCGGAGTCATTGCGCAGGACGGCAGGGTAGAGCAAACGGGCGTCCAAGCTGCCCATCGTGCGGTCAACGTCCGAAACGGGCGGGAAAATCTCGTTATCCTCGCCCGTCAGCGGCTGCCCCACCATCAAACCGCCGCCGTCAGGCGTATCGGTCATGCGCTGGCTGGGGTAAATCTGCAAATCCTGTTGCGTCAAGCGCGTTGTTTTTTCCATTTTGAAACCTTTTTAAATCCTGTTTAAACCTGTTTTCAGACGACCTTAAAACGTCATCAGGTAGAGTTTTGCGGTGTATCGTTCGCTGTCCGCCTCCGGCGTTGAGTACCGCACCGGCTCGACGCTACCCAAAGCCGCGTCGTGCGTGCGCCAAACGACATTAAATTCGCGTCCGTCGTAATGCGTCAGCGTCATTTCCAATTCGGGGACGTCCGTCCAATCGCGTAAAGTCCGCAAAGACCCCAAGTCCAGCCATACCCAATCGCCCGACAACGTAATCGGGCGACCGTTTGCCTTGATGCCTTGTTGAATGACCAAACCGCCCGACAGAGTGCGCTGCGGCGCGGCCTGCGCCACCTTGTTCCAACTAAATTCATCTTCCCAGCGCATATCCTGCGGCAGGCGGACAGTTGCGCCGGTGTCCTTGCGCTTTAAAATCCAATCGGCCATTTCAGACGACCTTTGCCTAAATATAAAACCCCATTAAAGCAAAAGCCCCGAAAATCGGGGCTTGGCATGGTTGCAGTCGGGTTTGTATCTGCCGCTTGAATTAACTTGTCCGCTTTAACGAGTTTTCCAGTTGCGTCATCAGGCTGCCGACCGCCCTGTTGGCGACTGCTTCGTCACGTTGTGCCAAAAGGCGGTTAAGCTCGTCAGGATTGATATTAACCTGCGGATTGCCAATTTGCTGCAACTGGCGTGCCACGTTGTTGCTGCCGCTTGCCGTGTTTTGGCTGCGGGCGCGGTCTTGGGCGGCAGATTCGGCGCGTTTGTTGCGTTGGCGGTCGTAAATCTGCTGTTGCAGCTCGATTTGACGCTGGTATTCGCGAGCGATGTCTCCCTGTCCCAGTTGCTTGGCGTTTGCCAGTTTCTGATTCAGCTCGCGCAACTTTTTCTCCTGCTGCAAAGCGTAGCCCGCTTCGGCGTTGCCGTTGAGTTCGGCAAGCTCTGCCTCAAGGGCGCGCGTCGCGTCGCTTGCCTCTTGGCGCAGCGCATTCAGACGACGTTGCGCGTCTGCAATCGCATTGCGAAACTTAGTCAGCTCGGTATTGCCCAGCTTGTCGGCGGCCGCCGCAGCCGCACTGGCTGCATCGTTCAACACACCCTGCGTCAACGCGCCCTGCGCCGTTGCGTCGCTCAACCGCTGCATGGCGGAGTTGGCAAGGTAAATCTGCTGGGTGTAGTCCTTCATGCGCCCGATTTGCAGCGTCGCCTCCATGCCGATTTTGACGCCCCTGAATTTTTGGTTCATTAGCTCAAGCTGCTCGTTGTTAAACTTGACGTAGCCGCCCGTCTGACTGAGCCGGTAGCCGTAGTCGGTTACGGCTTTGGCGGCTTTTTCGGTCGCTGCCGCCGCCTTTTCCGCACTCGCCGCTGCATCGTCGTTTGCCTTGACCACCTTGCTGACGGATTGGGCATGGCTTTCCGCCGCCTGCGCGCCTTTGTTGTGAGCGTTTTTGGCAGCCTCGCCCGCCTGTGCGGCAGTATCATTCAACCCTTGATAGGCGGCTTTGGCTTTTTCTGCGCCACCTGACGCCGCGTCGCCCAAGCGGGCAAGCTGCTCCTGTGTCAAAAGTGCCGCATCACCGCTGGCTTTGAGTTGGTGTTGGAACTCGGCGAACTCCTCCTTGCTTTTGAGTTTACCCATCATCTGCTCAAACGCCGCCTGCATCAGCTTGGCATCTTTCTGCCCGGCAGCCGCCGCCTGTTCGGACGCGTCCTTAAAGTCGGCAAACGCCTGACGTGCGTCGCTGCTGATGCCGGTCATCACGGCTTTGCTGTCCACGCCGATTTTAGCGAATGCGTCGGCAACCTTGTCGGAGGCAACAGGGGCGGCGTCGCCGATTTTTTTGATTTCTTCGGCAGTCATCCCCGCTTGTTTGCCTGCGTCTTCCAAGGCGGCTTTCAGTTTTTCGACCGCTTCGGGGCTGTCCATCTGCTTTAATGCCGCCTGAAACACACGGGACATCTGCTCGGCATCATTGCCAAACTTGGCGGCGGCGGTGGAAAAGTTGGCAATCCCTTCTGCCGCCTTTTTACTCATGCCGGTGGTGACTTCTTCCGCCGTCAGCCCCAAAGATTCGAGGGCTTTCTGCGCTTCGGCAAGTTCGCCCGTGTCCGCGCTGATTTTGACGTTTTTCTTGTCAAGTTCCGCCTTCAGGTCGGCGGTTTTGGTGCGCACGTTTTCCAGCTTGACCGCCAGCTCGCTGTAAAAATCGCCAGTTTCGCGCCCGTCGGCACGCAAGGCAGCCATACTGCGCTCCAACGCCGCCTGTTCGGCGGCGGAAGCACGATATTCGGCTTGCAGGGCTTTGACGGCGGCAGCTTCTTCTTCGGCGGCTTTGGCTTTGGCGGTGGCGGCTTTTTCGGCGGCTTCTTGCGCCTTTTTATCCGCTTCCGCCAACTCGCGCTTGATTTGCGCTTCGGTTTTGAAATGTTCGCGGTATTTGTCCAGCCAGCCCGTAGTAAACAGGCTGTCTATGATGGCGGGGATACGGGCGAGGTTGTCGCCGAAAATTTTTGCCAAATCAGTGTTTTCGCGCAACCAACCGCCCACACCGCGTCCCACTTCAAACGCCGCAAACAGAAGCCCGGCATTGGATGCAGCCGTCTTGAGATTTTGCGCCAACGCCCCCGCAGCAGCAGCCCCATTGCCGAAGCCGTTGCCGGCAGCGGCAGATTTGAGCGCGATGCCCAGCTCGCGCGCAGCGGCAGTGGTCGACAGGATGGATGCCTTGGTTGCCTCAATGCCGACGCGCTGGGTCGCAAACGATGCCGATACCGCGCCGCCCGTCAGGCGGACAGCCGCTTCATAAGCCTTGACGGCAACTGTGCCTGCTGCAAACAGCGCGGCAAGTTGCGTCAAAACGGGAAATTCTTCGGTAATTGCGCCAACCGCACCGGCAACGCCGCCCACCGCACTCGCCAACAAAGACACCAAAGGCAGCAGCTTTTCGCCGACTTCGATGGCAACGTTGATGATTTCCTGCTTGGCTTTGGCAATCTGCGCCTCGCTGGTGGACATGGCGTTTGCCACTTCTTTTTGCATCGCGCCGACGACTTGTCCCTTGTCAGCGACCAAACCCAAAGCCTTTTCGTATTCGCCGAGCGAGCCGACCAGAAGCGCGATGTCGTCGCTGTATTCCGTGCCGAAGAGTTGCGAGAGCGTCAGGGCGCGGCTTTGTTTGTCCAAGCCTTCGAGTTTGTGCAGGAACTCGGTCAATGCCTGCTGCGGGTTGGCGGCGATGTTTGCCGCTATCTCGTCGGCGGACGTACCGATAGATGCAAGTGCGTCTTGGAAACCCTTGCCCTGACTTTGCGCGGTTTGCAGTTTTTGCAACAGCGCATTGATGGCGGTAGCCGCCACTTCGGGCGGTTTGCCCAAGGCGATAAAGGCGTCGGCAAGCGCGGCGGCTTCGTCGGCGGCAAGTCCAAACTGTTTCGCCGTACCGCCGATACGCGCCATCGCGGCGACAATGTCTTTTTCACGCGCGGCGGTATTGTTGCCCAAAACGTTGACGGCGTCGCCGAGTTTTTCCACTTCGCCGATTGGGATTTGGAACACGTTGGCAATCGTTGCAGCGGCATTACCCGCTTCTTCCGCGCTCAAACCGAAGGCAACCGACATTTTGGACGCGATGGCGGTAAATTCCGACAATTTCTCAATCGGGATGCCAAGCTGCCCGCCTGATGCGGCAAGTTCCGCCATTTCGGCGGCGGAAATGCCCAATTCCGCTCCCATTTTCTTCAGCTCGTCTGAAAGTTGGGCGTACTGCTCGTCCGTGCCGTCGGCGACTTTTCGCACGCCCGCCATCGCGGTTTCGAATTTCATCGCCTCGCGGGTGGCAAACGCCAAGCCGCCCGCGCCGCCGACCAAGCCCTGAATCTCCGAAGCGACCTCGGCAATAGACGGCTTCACGCCTTTCAGGCTGGCTTCGAGTTCGCGCACCTTGCCTTCTTGCAACTGCGCCGCACGCGCCAGCTCCTCATGCGAGAGCGTGCCGCTGTCTTTGAGCAGTTCGTAAGCGTCTTTGGTCTTTTGGATTTCCTGACGCGCCTTGTCGTCGGTATCGATACCGAGCTGGATTTTGGCATCGGCGATGGCTTTTAGGGTTTGCGCCTCAGCAGTCAGGCGGTCTAGCTGTGCCGTTGCGGCAGCGGATTCGGACGACAGGCGCGCCTCTTCAGCAGCAAGGTTTTTGACGGATACGCCCGACACTGCCATCGCATCGCGGGCGGCATACAGCTTGCCTGTCAGCTCGGTTTCGCTTTTTGCCAGGCGTTCGGATTCGGCGCGCAGTTTCGCCAAGTCGGCTTGCTGTTGCTGCGTACCGCCGCCGCGCATGGATTTCTCCAGCGTCGCGGTCAGTTCGTCCAGCGCGCGCATTTCTTTGGCGGTGTTGTCCAATTCCGCCGACAACGCCTTATATTCCGCAATCGCCGCCTGTTGCGCCTGGGCTTTCGCAAGCGTCGCCCCCAGCTCTTTCGCCTCTGCCGTCAGTTTGCCCGTATCGATGCCCGCCGCCTCGATGGACTGCGCCAGCGCGTCGATGTGTTCGGCACCGGACACGCCCGCTTTAATCTCTAAACCTGCTTGAATATTCGCCATTATTTTGATACCTTTGCTATTTAAAATAAATAATCTTACTTACAGTCAGCATATGAAACATTTGCAACCCTACTACAAACAGGCAATCCGTCAGATTCTTTCAGAAAACAGATTGTCCGCACTGTTTGATGTCGACCAAATTTATGACGCACTATGCACCTTTCCCACTCCCCAAACTGCAGCAGACCATATCTGCACGCTTCGGAATAACGAAAATTTCACATGGAAGAAATTGGAAAAATGCCAAGAAATCGCCCGCAAGGAAGGGTGGAGAAAATTTGAAACACCAAATCCTAGAAACAAGTACCGAATCCTTTTACAGGCTGCTTCTTTGCGGGCATCAAACCTTAGAATTGCAGCAGAAGCCAAAGTCAAATTGACGCGAAACCTTAGCTGGGAAACATATGTTTCGCAGTTAGACTTGATTGATGAAAAAATGCTTGTTCTATTTTCCGAACATTACAAACTCCCAAAGCTACCTCCATTTTTCCCGTGCGACTTATCCACACTTTCTACACGAATGGTTCGAAAATCATGAAAACCCTCGCTCTAACCATACTTTTCGCCGGCGGCGCATTCTCGGCATTTATCGCCCTGTATCTCGGTTTCGATATGTTGGCGCACATCCGCGATATGAAACTGCCGGAATTTTTTGCCTTTATGGCCGTCAGCGGATACCTGATTAAATCAGCCCTGTATCGGTTCTAATCTGTTTTAAACCCGTTTAAAAAAAGGTCGTCTGAAACTCCACGCCGCTGCGCCTACACGCAGAAGCCCGTTTCAGACGACCTTTTTGCCGTTTATCGGACGACCCGACCGGCGAACCCGCCAATCCGCATAAGCCGCCCGAATCTTTAGTTGTTGTACGACGTGAAGGAATAGGTCGAGGTCTCGCCCGAAGCCAATACCGCCGTGCCTTTGAATTCGGCTTCGTTGAAGTCGTCGCCGAACCAGTCGATACTGCCGTCCGCAGCCAATACGGCATGGGGGATGTGCAGGATGCCCGCCTCGCCGGTAACGCGGTTGCGGCCGTCGACATAGATTTCCAAATCCAAGCGCGACAAGGTGGCCGCGGATACTTTGTAGCCGCCCGATGCACGGGTTTTGTATTCGACGGTAATTTCTTCGCCATCGTTGACAGTATCAGCGGTCGGCAGGATGGTAATCATGCCCAAGGTGGCGTTGATGTCGACATGTGCCGCGTCAACGGCAGCTTTGGACTTGTTTTTGACTTTGACGGTAGCCGGGTCGATGTTGCCGTTTGCCAGCTTGTACGCCATGCCTTTTTTGCCGATGGTTACGGTCTCGTCGGTAACGGTCTGCGCCGTTGCCGCAATGACGGCGGCTTCACCCATTAGGGCAAGCGCGAGGTTGTCTTTGTCGAAGGTGTCGAGCTTCAAGCCGATTTCGGTGGGCTTGACGGTTTTCAAACTGTCGAGTGCGCTGCCGTAAGTGCCTTTTTGCTTGGACACGCGCTCTTTGGTTTCCACGCTGGTCTGCGTGGTCAGGGCGGTGGTATTGCCGATGTCGATAAAGCCCGAGCCTTTTTGATTGAGGTTGCGTACCTTGACGTCGCCCTCAAAGATTAAGCCGTGGTCGTTTTGTTTTGCCATGTGGCAGCTCCTTTAGTTTGCCGCCTGCACGGTGTCGCAGGCGAATGAAATGGGGTAAAAAGCAAAGCCGTCGTTATACTCGATGGATGGCGAGGCGATGCGGCGGAAGGGGGTAACGGCATATTCGTCGCCCGCGTCCCAGCCTGAAAACGCACACTGGATTGCAGTCAGGGTCTCGCCGACCTCGTACAGTGTGGATTTGCCGTTGGCGGTATAGCTTCGCGCCAAAACAAAGGTAAAGTGCAGCGTCGATTTGAGGAATTTGCCGTTTTTCGCCTCATCGGCAAAGGTTGAGCCGCCGTAAACGACATAGACCGCGCCATCCAGCGGGGCGGCCTTGCGCTTCACCGCTCCTTGGGCGAGCAGCTCGGCAAGTTCGCCGATTTCCTTAACCGCCTTGATGCCTTTGACGGTTTTCAGACGACCTAGGATTTCGGGATAGACCGCCAATAAGTTTTCATGCTGTTTCAAAGCCATATCAAACAATCAATCCTTCCAACCAATCGGACATCAATTCGTCAATGTCCTGATAATCTTGCGAAGACAATCCCAAAAACGGACGCGCTGGCATGTTTTTCGTGCCTTCCTGTGCATAAACCGAGTAGCCCATGATTGAGCCGGTAATCACGCTTTTTGCCGATGCCTCGTGCGTAATGCTTGCCAAGAGGTTGCCGTGGTCTACCAAAATCCCGCCGCGTCCGTTTTTGGCTTCTGCCGTAGCGGGGCTGACATCCTGCCAGCGTTTGCCGTCAGGCGCGGTTTTGGTTTCGGCGATACGGCGGCGAGTCGAAGATTCGAGGACGCCGCCGATAGCGCGTAAAGGCTCTTCAAGGCTGCCTGTCAACTTGCCCGACAGGCGGTTCAGCCTTTGGGCGATACGCGACAAGTCGTGTGATACCGTAATCCGCATTGCCTACTCCTTCAGCCATTCCCGCAAATCGGGTTCGGCATTGACATAAACGGCACACGTTGACGGTCTGCGTTCATCCGATACGCGTGTTTCGTCCAGCATGTTCGGATTTTTGACGACCATCTTCAGCCAAGCGACCGCCGACTGATAACGCTCCTCCACAATTCCCGTTACCGCGTCGTCGTAGAGGTAGTAGCGGGCGATGTCGCAGACTTTGATTTTCAAAACCTGCGGCGCGGTGTCGTTGGTAAAAAACAGTTTCGCCGCCCGAAGGTAGCTTGCCGCTTCTTCTTCCGCGTCCGCAATCGCCGCCGCCATCACCGCTTCGTCTATGGTTTCGTAGTTTTCATGGTTCGACCGTTCCGCCATTTCCTGCTCGCCGAAGCGGGTCATCATGTCTTGGATGGTAATCATGCCGTCCTCCGTTTTCAGACGACCTTTAAACTTGCCCTAAAGGTCGTCTGAAATCCGTTTAAGACATGGTCAGCGTTGCCAACAACTCAGGGCGCAGCGCAATCGGCAGCGGGTTTGACTGCATGTGCAGGCTCCAACCCTTGTCGTGCTGCAATTTCTCGCGGCTGGCGTAATACGGCAGGGCGCGGGTGTTGACGGTGGCGTTCATGTCGGCGGGGGCGAAATACTCTTTGTAGAGATTACGGCCAACCGGCAACAGAATCGCCTTGTCCGCCGCAATGTCGGCGTCGCTGCCGAAATGGTTGGCATACTCGATAAAGCGGATGCCCTTGTGGACAAACTCGGACGGATTGAGCGTATCGCCTTCGCGGTAGGCGCGAGCCTCATCAAAGCGTTTGTACACTTCGAAGATGGACTTATGCACTTTGAGCGCGCTCAAAAACTCTGCGCCGCAATACACGACCCAGCCGCGCACCTGCGCACCGGCGAATTTTTGGCGTTGCTCGGACAAGAGCTTGTCCAATACCGAGCCGACTTCGGTCGCTTCTTTGGAAAATTCGATGTTTTGCGTTTTGCGCGTAACGCTGAATTCGGCGTTCAAATCAAGCATCACGCTGCCGTCCGCATCCAAAATCTTGCCTTGCAACGCGCCGAGCATCAGATGCTCGCGGGTGTATTCAAGGTCGGATTTGCCGCCGGCGAGTTTTTCGTTGACTTTGTCCATGACGGTCGCGGCTTGGGTCGTACCGAAAGCGCGCAGGTTTTGCACGTCGTCGGCGCGAACGACATCATGAATCGGCAGGTGCGGCACTTTGACGGTGCGCACGGTGCGTTTCGGACTTTCGACCGCCTGACCGGATGTGCCGCGCTCTTTGCTGGCAACCAAGTGGACTTTGCCGTCTTGGAACTCAATGTCGGCATAAGTGGTGGTCAGATATTCGGGTTCGAAGATGCCCAACTCGCGGATTTGGCTTGCGCCCGGGTCGATTTTGTTGATGGCGGTGGTCATAGCCTGCACGCCAAATTTGCTGTTATCGGATAAAGGCATGATGTGTCCTTGTTAAATCGGGTTTAAAGGTCGTCTGAAAATCAGGCGATGGGCGTGCCTTGGTAAACGATGCCGTATGCGTCGCCTTCTTTTTTCAGCGCGTCCAAGGTTTTGCCGGTAGTTGCTGCTTTGACGTCCGCATCGGCAACTTTTGACAGGTCGATGATGCAGTTGAGCGGCTGTACGACGACTTTGCCGTCGGCTTCATCGGTCAATGCAAGCAGTTTTTTGCCGCGCAGCGGGTACTCGACAAACTTTCCTGCCTTCGTGCCGGTATCGGCAGCAACGGCAACACGGGTCTGCGGCGTCGCTTCGTATTTCAAAAAGTCGGAAATAGCAGAGCCTAAGATTTCGGTTTTGACTTTAGACATAAGAGCCTCCCAATAAGCCTTTGTGGCTGGCGACGGAGAATTTTCCGTCCGCCTCGCCGGTTTGTTCGGATTCGCCTTTGCCTGCGCCTTCGCTCAACAGCGCAGGCGGCACGGCAGATGTGGCGGTTTTTGGCTTCAAATCGGCAATCATGGCTTCTGCCGCGTCAATGTCGGCAGACAAAAGCACGGTCATCGTCGCATCGGACAAGCCTTCAAACTTGCCGTTTTCTGTTTCTTTGAAACCTGCGGCGGACAATTTCGCCTTGATTTGGTTTTTCTTGGCAGCCGCTTCGGCTTCTTTCAGCTTTTTCTCGGCTTCGGCTTTTTCAGCCTTGAGCGTATCGACTTCCGCTTTCAGTTCGTCAAACGCTTGCTTTTCGTCTGGTGTCATGGATAACTCCAAAGGTTTTTTAAAAATATCCGGCAAGGGGCTGCCGTCCGACAACACCACCGCCTCCGTCTCACTGTCCACGCCGACGGCGGTAAACGACACCTTGCGGATGGTGCAGCGGCGCAAAATCACAGCAGGCCCCGTTACCTCGTTGCCGTTGACGGACAATACCGCGCCCGCCGCCAGCTCCTCGTAGGATTCCGCCTGCGCGTAAACCGACATTTCCCAAGGGAAGCCTTGGTCGGCTGCTTCGGCGATCTGCGTGCCAAACTCGTTGGACAACAGACTGCCCTCGGCAATCAGACCGTCCGCCGTTACCGACAGGCTGCACACGCCCGCCATTTTCAGCGGCGAATGCTCCAGCAGGACGGGGACGGACGCTTTGTGCGACAGCTCTGCCAAATCGACGACGGTCTGATAACCGCCGTAACCGAACGGCTTGCCCGAATTGGCGACGCCCTTAAAGGTGCGCACATCATCCGCACGGGTCGCCAAGGCAACCGGCAGCGAGGCGGACAATTTGATATTGAGGGGTGATGTTTTCGTATTCATAGCCGCCATTGTGCAACGCATGACGGCAAACAGACGGCGGCATGACTTCACTTTGCTGCCCGAAATGAAAAAGGCCGCCCGAAACCGTATTTCAGGTTTCAGACGACCTTTTGGAGGATATTTCAAAATGCAGACGGCAGAGGTTTAAAAAAACGTTTCAGGGGGCTTTTAGGGCTGCGTCAGATTGCATTTAAACTCTCGGATATATCTTTGCCTATCCTGACCGATAAAACGCGCTAAAACGCGAAATTTGAGCGGCTATGAAAAAAGGTCGTCTGAAACGGTTTCAGACGACCTTTGGGTTATACAGGTTTAAATCTCGGATCAGCTTCAAGCGCGGCTTTCAATTCGGACTTGTACGGCTTAATCCACTCGGACTTTTCTGCTGCTTCAAGTATCCATCCGCATACACGGGCAAATGCCGCAGCGGACAAATCCGCAATCGAAAATACGCAGCCCGAAAACTCGCCCTGCATTTGTTCGGCTGCCTCCTTGTCGATTTCGGCAAGACGCGGGTACAGATAGTCCAACAATTCGGAAGGGGCGGTTTTCCCGCCTAAAAATACTTTTACTTCGCGGCTGACATACAGTTCAGACGGCATGACTTACTCCGATATTTTTACCAATAAGCGGACTTTATCCCGCTGTTCTTTCGGCAATGATAACACATACTGCAACAATTTATGCCGGTTTGCCGCATTCAGATGGCGTAAATCAAGCGGGACAATATCGGCTTTATCAAAATGCTCCTGAATCTTATCGACCTTAGTATTCCACGCCCCGGCGGTGTGTGCAAAATAACGGTTCATCAATTCCGCACGTTCGGGATTTTCGGTAAACATAAAATCCAGTTTTGCCCATTCCTCGCGGGGCAGGTCGTCTGAAACAATCAGATAATCGGCTTGCCCCTTACCTTTCTCCACAGGCAAATCGAACACTTCCAGCCTGTCGCCCGTTTCAGCCTGCCACGCTGCCGCAGCTCTCGCTTCGTGGTCTTTGGTATTGTTGGCAGACTGCTCTTTTGTCAGCCTGCGCACTTCTTTTTCCGACACCTTATCCGACAAAGCCAACACCACCACTTTGTCAGACGGCACGCTGTACCGCTTGTCCAGCCACGCCTCGCGCTCGGCAATCATGGCGGTCAGTGCCTCTTCGCCGTTTTTCTCGCCAAACAGCGCGTCCATTGCGCCCAATCGGTCACCGTGGTTGTGCGCAAAGCTCGGCGTGATGTCGTCGGGTATCAATACCGTTTTGCCTGTACGCGGATTGGTAAACTCGACCATATCCACATCAGGCTCGCCGCTGATGCCCTCGCGCTCCGCCTGCCGACGGGTCAGGGCGGACACCGAACATTTGCAGCCGTAGCCGTTGGGCGGAAAGATGACTTTCCAAATGTCGTGTTCGACCGGCAGGACTAAGCCGTAGTACCGTTTATGGCTGTCGCGCGGATGCCCGGCGGCGGAATGGTTGTAACGCAAATACGGCAAGGCTTTTTTATTTGCCTGAATCCGCTGCCACTGCCCCGCCGCAAAGGCAGTTTGCATATTGGTGTTGAAGATGGTTTTCAGACGACGTGTGCTGCCGAGCTGTACCAATTTTGGCTCGCCGTCCAGCGGGTCGGTCATTACTTGCTCGCCCCACCAGCCTTTCGCCATCAAATACGGTTTTAAACGCTTTTTAAAATCAGCGAATGCCGTACCGTTTTTCTGCGCAGATTCGATGGCATCTTTGACTTCGGCGAGCATATCCGCGTCCATCATCTTGGCGACGGTAAACGCAAGGCTGTGCTGATACAGCCAAACGTCGTAATGCGAAAACCCGGGCAGGATTTTCTTAGCCTTGAAATGCTCGAAAGCGGCTTTATCGACTAAGCCGGCGAAGCTGTATTCAATCCCGTCCATCGCCCGCTCCGTCAGCCCAAGCCGAAAGGCCGTCTGAAACCAAACGCTGGATCAAGAGATTGTCGCCTTTGCTCAAATCAAGTTCGGACAGCTTCGCCTCAAATTCGGCATAGTCTTTGCAACCTTCCAACAAACCCAACACTGCTTCCATCTTCGGGCGGGAGATTTCCTGCTCCGCCGTATCAGGCGCATTATGTGCAAGGCCGTCAGACAGGCGCAGGCTGAATTTGGCGGGCGCAGGATTTTCAGACGACGTTTTCGGGTCGCGCAGCTCGAAATGATCCGGCTCAAAGCCCAAGATGTCGCGGTAGTAAGTTTCGGTCAGCACGAGTTGTCCCGTATCCATATACATCTTGTCGCGTTCGGCGCGGGTTTTATCGACCTTGATTTCGTCTTCAAACTCAAACCACACACCCTTTGGCGCATTAATAGGCTTGCCGTAGGCGTTGTTGACCATCACAAGCGCGTCGATAAAGTGCTGTGCAGCGCGGGAGAGCAGAGCGAGATACGCGCCGATACGCTCGTCGCGGTTGTTTTCTTCGGTTTCCTGACTGGCGCGGCTGGCGGTCTCAAGGTCGCTGGTTTTGACTTTGCCTAACAGCGTTTTTTGGATACGCGCATTGGCAAGGTTTTCCAGTCGGCGGAATGCCTGACCGTCCGCGCTGTTTTGCAGCATCATCACATCGTCCTCGCGGTCGATGCTCAATGCGCCGCCGGAAACAAAGCGGTAAAACCGGCTCATGAAGCTATTGTGGTCGTCCTCGCTGTTGGCTTGAATTTTGGCAATCAAATAAGGCTGGGCATAGCGCGTGATAAATTGCGCGGCATAGACAAAGCCTTTTTTACGCAGCGCAACCGGCGCATACAGCCGCGCCGCCGCCATTTCGCCCGCAGGATTGGTTGAAGTGGCGCGGTGGGCAATAAAGAGATACAGAACATCCGTATTGCAGGATTCCTCGCCGCCGCTGCCGCGATACACCAGCGAGCCGTCGCGGTAGGGGATATATTTCGCCAGTTCGCCGCTCTTGTTGCTGATGTGTTTAATCGTCAAAAAGCCGTCGGGTTCGGGATGATAGACATAACGCCCCACGCCGTATCCGCCCAGTCGTGCCGTCAATACGATTTCGGCAAGCGCGGGCAGATGGCGTTTCAGCGTTTTCCACAAGCGGTCTTTATCCTCGTCGCCCAAATCCTCGCCGTAAATCCGCCAAGGCTTGTTGAGCATGGCCGCGTGCAAATCCTCCAAACAGGCGGCCACCTCGTCATCGCTTACTACCGCATCCAATGCCTGCTGCCTGTCCACGCCGAGGCGCGACAGCAGCGCGTCCGTGCCTTCCATATTGGAAAACAGGCTTTCCAAAGCGTCTTCAGTTGCGCTCGTCAATGTCTTGATAGCGGTTTTCCGTGTTGCGCTTTTAATCAATCCGAACATAATTTTCTACTCCAAAGGTCGTCTGAAACCGTTTTCAGACGACCTTAAAATCACATTTCCAACATCGGCGCAGGCAAATCAATCGCCCGCGCTCTGTTTGACACATTGCCCGTCGTTGCCGCCATCCACAGCATATGCAACGCATCGGGGCCGTCGTCGTGGTCGGCTTTGGGGAAGTGGCGCAACTGGCTGATTAAGGTCTTTTGGTCGGGGTTGAGCAGAATCAGCCCGTTTGCCATGTGCGGCTGTAAGGTCTCAATCCGCAACATCTTGTCCGAAGACGGCTTGATACCGCGCACCGGAATATGCACACCCGACCGCGCCCCGCGCTTAATCAGCTCATCTTTGAGAAATTCTTGAAACTGCACCGTCTCCACCACCCACAATACCGGCTTGACCCGCGCCTCTTTTTGGATGCGGATCACGTCCTCAATAATCAAATCGGGCAGGCGTTTTTTGACTTGGGCGACGGTTACAAACAGCCGCCCCGTCGATTTTTGATAACCGCCGACCAAAATCGCCGACGGGTCGCGCCCTGCACCCGCCTTACCCAATGACGGGTCAAGCGCGCCGTAATACACCAAATCGTCTGGCAGCTCCGACCAGTATTTGATGTTTTCGGCAAACGGCGCATCTTCGCCGCTGACCGGGTCGTTTTGGTACTCGCTGTCAAACGTCGCATGACCGTCACGCGCACGGATTTTCATCAGTGCCAACACGCCGCGAGCCGCCCAGCTTGTTTGCGCGCCGCGTTCCATCTCGTCTTTATGCGTCTGATAAAACGCTTCGGCTACCGCCGCGCCGTCGTTGCGGTAAAGTTCCTCCCATCTGTCCCACAAGTCCATGCGGTCGGGCCAGCGTTTCATCGCTTTGAATTTGCGCGTACTCCAAAACGGGTTATTCAGCGTGCGGCTCAACACGCTGTCGTAGTGCAAAATCGTGCCGATATAAATCACGTCAAACTTGGTACCGACCGCGCCCAACGGCAAGACGGTTTGTTTAAGCCACATTTCCAGCTTGTCGCGCTGGTCGGGGTTGCGCACCATCTCGTCGTTTTCGATATCGTCGAGGATAGCAAGGTCGGGGCGGAATGCACCATGCACCATGCCGCGCATTTTCTTACCCGAACCGAAGACTTGGATTTTGACGTTGGACGCGGTAACAATCGTCCCAGCCTGCCAAACCCGCCCTTGTCCGCACATTTCGGGGAAATCGGTTTTCAGGCGCGGGTTAAACTCCAATTCCGCCTTGATGGCTTCCAGCATCGGATAGGCTTGGTCGATACTGTCCATCGCAATTACGATAAACTTTTTCGCGCCGGTGATGACCGTCCAAAGCGAGAACAGGCGCGTAACCAGCGTCGATTTCGCCTCGCCGCGCGGAGCAGCATCCGCTTCGTTGATACCTTCGGGCTGTTGTAGGATTTCGGGCAGGCGGGAAAACAGAAATTCATGCAGCTCTGACTTTTCAGACGACCTGACATAATGCGGGAAATAGGTATTGACGAAATACTCGTAACCGTTGACCTGGTCTAAAACCTTCGCCCGACGTTCGGCAATGGCGGAGGGCGACGCATCAAAGCCGTCCGCCTCCGCCTCGATGGTTTGGCGGAGTTGGGCGGCGTATTCGGCAAGCGACTTTAAAAACTCTTTGGACTTCATGTTTTATTCGTAATAGTGGACAACCAGCTTTTTCAGCGGCTTTTGATTAACCATGAAACAAAAGGGCAACGGCTCTCCCGTTTTCATTTCATTCATAGCGGACATAAAGTAAAAAAACTGGTCGGCGAGCCAAAACAACGGCTCCAGCTTATAGCGCGGCGCAACTGCCGGCACTTCGCTGTCCCAATTCGCAATCCAAATCGGGCAAAATAAAAACCAGCCTTTATGGGTGTATTCAATCTTCTGCATCGCTTACCTGTATTTCTTTTCAATTTCCACGCCCAGCGGCTCGACCAACTCGACAAAAGCCTGCAGGTGTTGCGGGTATCGCTCCTTGACCACTTCGCCGAACAATTCCAACACCTCAATCGCCGTCGCCAGTTTTGACGTTTCCGGCATCACTTTGGCGTTTGCCGCCACGGTCTTGGTAAACGCGTCGGACAGGCTCGCCAACAATTTGGCGCGCTCGGACGGCATCAGCTCCTCGACCGACGTGTCCTGTAACATCGTCATCGTCGATTGGTACTGCACCAAAAACCCCGCCAGCAGCGAACGGCTCAAGTCTTCGATGCCGCCGCCCGCCAGCGTGTAGGCGGCGCGCACTTTGTCCCAATCGTCGCCGGTCTCTTTGGCGGCACGTTTCCAGCTACGGGCGGTAGCGGTCGGGATTTCGCACATCATTGCCGCGATTTCGAGCGTCTGCCCGTCGCTGACGTACAGCCTGCGCAGCCTTTCGCGGATTTCTTTTGGGTGTGCCATTTTAAAATCCCAGTTTGGCGCGGACAGTCATGATGGCGGCAGATACCAAACCACCCGTAATCGCGCCGGACGCACTGCCTGCAATGACTGCCGCCTTGCGCGTATCCTTATGGATTTGCGCAATTTCGGCTTTCATTTCGGTTTGGTTTTTCAAGGTCTCGTCAGTCTTGGCCTCAATCCGCGCCAAGGCTTCTAAAATCGGGTCTTTCATGATTTGTCCGCTTTCCTGTCTAATTTTTCATTCATCTTTTCAAGTTTGTTTTCGATGCGCTCCAAAGACGCCGCGATATTTTTTCGGTCGGCTTGAGCGTCCTGCTTGGTGTGATAGGAGAGCTTGACTTCGTGTAGCTCTTCTTTCAGGTCTTCAATGCGCTTATCCGCCTCTTTCAGACGGCCTGAAATGCCGTTGACCCAAAACCAAAACGCGGCAGTCGCAATCGGCCAAAGGGTTTTGAACCCGAATTCGAAATCCATTTAAAACCCCCTTAAACCGGCACATCGCCGAATACGATACGGACGGAGTAGCCGTCAGGGCGATTGCTGGAAATTTCGAGTCCATCCCCATCGTTACAAACGCAGTAATACGCCGAAATCGTCTGCCAAACTGCACGCTTAAAGGTGTCGTAGTTTGTATTTGGATATTCAAGGTTAAAGGTCGTCTGAAAATCCTTATCCATCCGTACCGTATATTCAAACCCTGCCTTATCCAGCAAATTGGAAACATGGATGACAAACGGCTCTTGTTCACGTGCACGGCTTAAGCCCAATTCCAAATCGGCATGGCGCACAGCCAACTGACGTTCAACTAATTCACGGTAGGTCATTCTTTGATACCCATTAAACATTTTGTCCGCTTGTACAATTTCTTAACCCACGAAATATTTACAAATGTATAAATCTTTGTTACAACTTCGCCGTCATACTGCGCATTTTCTCGTGCAGCCCGAAATTTTGCCCGTGCTTCTTCAGGGCTGTCCGCCCAAATGCTCAATGACCAGGACTTACTGTCAAAGCGGTAAGAAAACGTGTACTCATTCATAGGAGAAACCTTATGTATTTTGAAATCTATAAAGACGCAAAAGGCGAATACCGTTGGCATTTGAAAGCAGCCAACCATGAAATCATCGCTCAGGGCCAAGGCTACACCAGCAAGCAAAACTGCCAGCACGCAGTCGATTTGGTGAAAAGCACTACCGCCGCGACCCCTGTAAAAGAGGTATAAAATCCGCTTTCACCCTAAGCCCGCGCCCTACGCGGGCTTTTTTGTCAGTCGCCGACTTTGCGGGAGCGATTGCCCGCCCAGTCGCGCCACGCTGCGTTTTGGTTTTCCAGTTCCGAAACATAGCCGCCAAACTCAGCGGCGTGTTCGAGCAGCGTTGCCGTCTTGCCATCTTTCGGCGGATGCGGGCGCACCGGCGCAACCATCAACGCAGCGGGCGGTGTCGGCATGACCGCCTTTTCAACAACCTTAATTTCCGTAGCCGAGGGCGCGGGCGTAGAGGCGCAGGCTGTGATAGCCAAGGCCGTCAATACAACCGCCGCCTGCTTTTTGGCGGTCTTGAGTAAGCGCATTTTCGATTTCCTTTTTGTTTTGCGTTTTCAGGCGGCTTACTTCCGCCTGTTTTTGTGCCAAAGCCACACCGACGGCGTGTGCTTTGGCTTCAGATTGTTTTGCTTCTTCGCGGGCTTGTTCCAGCTCGCGCGCGTAGTTTTGCGCCGACAGACGCAATGCCTGATCCTTTTCGCGCTCCATCTTGTCGATGACGGCCTGCTGCTTCGCAAACGCCGACTTGTAGCCTTGATGGTGCGACACCGCCAAACCCGTGCCGACAAGCGCGATGATGGCAATCGGTTGCCAGTTATTCGCCAACAGTTTCACGAGTTTCGGATTCATTCTCGACCTCCTGTCGCTTCACGCTTATGAACGAGCGCGCTACGGCATAGCCTCCCACGATGCCCAAATATACCGCCCAAATTTCTGCCGACGGGTCGGGCAACATGACGAACTTAACCGTCCCTGCCGCGCAGGCGATATTTGCCCACAGCTTCGAGTGCGACACATTGCCTGTCGCAGGGTTTTTAAAAATGTCGAAAATCCGCATATTTATTTCACACTCCAGTTTTGCAGATGCCGTTTCAGCATTTCCCGATAATTGGCAAGTTCGCTCTCCGCAAATTCAAATGCAGCCAAATCTGCCCGTTCGCTTGCCTCGCGGCTTTTTCGCGACCATTGCTCAATCATCTTTTCGTAAAACTCAACCTGTCCTATGACTAACGACGGTTCTTGCGTTTGCGCGCCGCGCGTTTGGCAGCCGCCACGCCCGACTTACCCAAGCGCAGGCTCGGATGTTGTTTCAGATTGCCCACACGGGCAGGTTTAATCTCAAATTCAGGCACCTGCGGTTTCAATGCCGCCAATGCCAGAGCAATCAAAGACTTTTTCATGCCTCGCTCCTGCTCATTGCCGCACCGCCCAATGGCAGGTTGTAACGCTCCGGAGCGGGATCAAGAGGCGCACCGCCGACAGACGGCCATACATACGCAGCCACGCGGGACGTCGGAAATGCCGCGATGCTGACGCGATTGCCTTGATTACCGCCCAAAACCAACAGATTGCCCGCCTTGTCCTTGCCTATAGCAAAACCAACATGACCGCCGCCTTGGCGCGTAAACACGACCAAACAGCCGTAAGCAGGCTTGGTAAGGCGTTTGCCGCAAAAAGCATATTCTTTGGCACGCATCCAATCCTTCGGGATGTCTCGGTTGCCGGCTCGCAGACAATGGGCTGCGAATACGCCGCACCACGGCGTTTCATCGTCTTTCCACCAAGCCTTCAAGCCGTGAAGCCAATTCAAAATGGTCGGATTGTGGTTTTTACCGGGGATTTCTGTCAGACCGATATACTTTCGCGCTTCAGCAATCCAAGGGAGTTCTTTTTGCGGGGCCATAAATACCTCAAATAGATAGTTTTAAAACTCCATTAAACCTTTTCAGACGACCCCCAAGCCCCGTCAGGCTTGCATTCAGCGGAATACAGGCAAAAAAAAATCCCTGCCCGAAGGCAGGGAAAAAAGGTCTACTCAAACACACAAGGAAAACAAAACCATCATGCCGCAAACAAATCAGCCTGCGCCCTTGCCGCCGCCTCGCGGTCGGCTTCTTTTAGGATGTACCGGATATTTCGTGTTGACAGCTTATGCGCCAACACCAGCTCGCGCACAATAAACAAATCGCTCAAACCTTCCGCGCTCATCGCATCATACTGGCGGCGGATAAATCGGTTGCGAAGTTCGCGCATCGCATCCCAGCAGCGCGGGATTGCCAAGAAAGGCTGCCCGACATAAGCACGCTCCAACCGTCCCGCCGCTTCTTCGCCGATGTCCTCGACCAGTTGTTCGTGTAAAATTCGGCTCTGACGTGTATTGCGGCGGCGGTTGGAAATCGGATAATTCGTCCCACCCCAAACCTTGACCATATGAAACGCCGCCTCCAGCCCGATGACCGTAATCAGCGCTACCACACTATGCGGCAGCAGATGTTCCACATCCTTGAAATCCTGCTCCGTCATCTCCCAGTTTAAGCTCATCCCGTTTTCTCCTTTTTCTTGCGGTTCGCACTAATCTGCAAAGCCGCCACCAACTTGTGCATATTGCCGTCGGACAACCATTCCACGCGGTCAACCTTAAACATCTTTTTCGCCGTACCGTGCGCATAATTCCAAGACCAGCCGTTATCCAGCAGCAGGGCTTCGATTTTGCGCATCATCGGGTCGGCAGACTCGCGGCGGTTCGGTCGTTGTCCCGCCGTCTTTTTCGGCGCAAACCCATGTTGGCGCAAATCCTCGACCACGCGCTCCAGCTCAGGGATACTGCACTCAGTACACGACCGCTTGCCCGTCACACGCTCCAACACCGCGCGATACGTCGCATCATCCAAACCAAGCTCTTTTTGAGCGATTTTAATTTTCGCAATCAACGCACGGCGCATCTCAACCCCCTAAAACACAATATATTGATTAATTAGCGCATATTATACAGATAAAATACTATATGTTGTAGTAATCCGTTGTTTTTTTTTGCGAAACGGACAGGCATGAAAAAAGGCCGTCTGAAACAGGTTTTAAACCCCATTTCAGACGGCCTTTAATCAAGTTTTAAAAATCCCAACCCTCCATCATTCTTGTCAACATACTAGCAACTCCTGATTATATGGTTCGACACTGAAAAACTCCTTACCCTGAACAATCTTAATACCCGGCACAGGGTTGTCGGCAAAAAACTCAGGTTCGTTCAATACCGCATCTTTATTGACTTCTTTCTTCACACGGATAAAGCGTTCCAAGTCGGGCTTGGACTCCAGCAAAGCCAGCACCGCATCAACACCGCTGACGCTGCATTTTGGCGGGTTGTTCCGCCAACGGATAATGCCGGTGGTCAGGTCGGCAAATTTAACCTTGCCGCCATCTGTCAGCGCATCGCGGTTTGCTTCGCTCCATGCCTGCACACCTGCATGGATGGCATTGATTTCCGCCATAAGGGGCGCAACACGCTCGTCTGCCTGTTTTTGCAGCTCGGCCACATTATCATTGTGGTCGGCTTGGATACGCTCGATTTCACGCTGCAAATCACCCATGCGCTTGATTTGTACCGACGCGTCCGCGCGGTCTTGGATGCCCACGGTCAGGGCTTCGGTTTTGGTTTTTTTAGCTTTAGCCATTTTCTTTTTCCTTTCTTAATTTACTTTTCGGTCTGCATCTTTCAACTGTCTTGCCATTTGCAATGCTTTTAAATTAGCGATGGCTGCCTTCATAAATCCTGCTGTATCTTTGGCAGCATCACTACTTACGCTGTCTAAAAACTCTCTTGTCAACGCAGCCATCAGTTCAGGTGCTTGACACTCACTGTTTATCTTTATATTGGGCAACTCGACACGACACTTCCCATTTCCCGCAATAATTTTAAAAACATACTCTTTCATTTCAATGACCTTTCTTGTTTAAAGCTTCTTTCACTTTCGCCATTTTCTGACGACCTTTTTCTTTATTCGGCGCAGGCTTTACCAGCATCGCCCTTGGTATCAACCGTGGCGGCAGGTTGCGGAGCAGTTCGGCGGGTTGCGGCCATGTTTCCGCCGCCTGCAATACCTTAAACCCCGTCTGAATCCGTATCGGGTCATACTCCGGCGAGACGATTTCTTTTTTCTCCATCAGTTTCCGATACCAAATTTCCGCGACTACCGGCAGGTCTTGCGCTGCGGGGCGGTTGGGTAGATTGAGCGCGGCGAGCAATGAAAAGCCTGACGCGATTTCCCGTTTTGCCCAATCATCTCCCGCCCATTCGCCCAAGGCTGCCACGCCCTGCCGCAGTTTTGACGGCGCGCCGCCTGCGCCCGCTCTCTCTGTTGGAGAGGACTGGGGAGAGGGCAACCCCGGACCCTGCCACTGGCTGACAATCTCCAACAAATAACCATGCGACTTTAAGGGCAGTTTCAGACGGCCTTGGTCTCGGGCGTTGACGGTTTCACTAAAGCCATGCAGCCAAGCCTCGGCGGGAGCGGGGGAGGACACCCCGTCGCGTACCGCCTCATGCGCCTTAATCATGGGCATCAACTCGTTTAAGAGCTTCGCCGTCCGCGCCCAAGATAGCTGAGACTTCGCGGGGCGGAACAAACCGACATACCGTATCGCCGCCTTGCCCATATTTACATCTAATTCCAGCAACATTTTCAGCACTTCGGCTGCTTCGGCATCACCGACCAAACTATCCAAGCTGTTGGACGCGCCACAGTTGGGACAACGGCAAATCATGTTTCAATCTCCCAAACATCGCGGCGACGGATAATTTTTTCAGTTTTGACTTTTCGCCGAATCCATTGACCACAATATTCGCAACAACGACTGTTTTTATTAATTTCGCGCCATTTGTGCGCAAATTCATTAATGGCACAGCCTCCGATACGCTGGTAATCACTCCATTTGACTTCTTCAATGACTTTCCCGCCCGGTCTAAACGCATAAATCTCTACCTTTTCGCCCGGTGAAAAACCGATTGGAGCACCGATAAACCATCCGCCAGTGTCATGCCACCCGATTCGCCAAATACCCAGTGTGTCAAATTTGGCGATAACCGGCATACCTCTATGTGGTATTATTTTTTTGTTCTTTTTCAAAAACCGATAAATAAAACTGTTATATTTAGGGTCTTTTTTCGGGTTGAATTTTTCGATATTCATGTCCGCTCCTTTATTTAACCACCCCAATAATTGCCAAAAACGCTATAAAAACAACAACCAACCCAAAAAACATTCCGCAGGCATCCAAAACAAGAGCTTTAGTCCGCTGCTTAAACCAGTTTTCAATCAGGCTCATCAGTGCCAAAACCACCAGTGCCAAACCAATCAGCCCGCAGATCAATAGATAAATCATCATTCCGGTAGTCATCACATCTCCTTCCACTCTTTCATCACATCATCCAATGCTTCGCGGTAATTGCTTCCATAGCCTCTAATGCCGTATTCGGTTAACCTGCAACAGGCCTTCTGACCATTTTGTTTTGAAAATTCGGCTGACCCGACTTCCATTAAGAAATCCAATCTTTCTGTATCCTTTACAGCCTGTTTAAATTTCGGAGAGAAATCCAAAACACTAGATTCTTGGTCAACAATGTCGTTATTCGAAGACAGTAAGGTATCCAATACGGTCATAACCCAAGACAAACCGGCGTTGGTAGACTTAGATTCCAAAGCTTCAAACACTTCATCCGCAGGCGCATCACTCAGATATTCGAAATCGTCTTCATCCTCTGGGTCGGCAGGTTGGTAAATCGGATTCAAACCCTGCTCAATTTTGTTTAAAAACGCGACCAGTTCCCATACTGCGTCAAGGTCTTCTTTCTTCGGTCTAGTGATATTCATCGTATTTCCTCCCAAGCTTCTATTGCCATTGTCAGCGTTGCTGCCTCCGCCGTTTTCCAAATACCGTCCGGCGCGCGGGCGGCAATCACAAATCCCTCACCGTCTTTTTTCATAACCATCAGCTCGCCACGGTCTTCGAGCCATTCGACTAAGTCTTTTTCATTCATCTTTGTTTCCTTCCGTTTTCAGAAGACCTTTACCGTCCTTATCTTCAAACTGCGCCTGATATTCGGCGACTTCCTGCTCGCGGTTTCGTTTGACCATAAACTTCGTCGCGCGCCGGCGGTGTTGTCCCCATGCCTGCCAATCGTTGTTCCGTCTTTTGAAGCTCATTTCGCAGACTCCCTAAATTTCAATGCCCATTCGGCATCCGCTTTGCGCGTGTCCGTTGCCGTCCAGTACCGGTTATCCATAATGGCGGGCGCGGCGGGCCAACTGTCGCCCCAAACCGAGCGGGCGACGGCGGGGTGTCCCCATTCCAGCTTTGTCCCGCGCTTTTCGCGATGCCATTCCATATTCACCCGAGCTTCTTTTTCCATCTGCTCCGCCCAACATTTCGCGCAACGTTGGGTTCGCTTCCGTACCCCGTTTTTGTCCAAAGTCCAAGCAAATGCCGATTCAGGCTTCATTTGTTTGCATACGCGGCAGGGTTTCAATTTGGTTAACATTTCCCGCCTCCTTTCCGGCTGAGGTATGCCGCGTCCATCCATGCCTCCAATACCTCCCGCGCCGCAACTTCCACTCTCAAAATCCCGCGCAGACGCTCGTTTTCGAGCAAGATGCCTTCCGTGTAGATAAACATCCCGATCACCGCGCCCAGCGCAGACCCTAAAATCATCCAAATCATCCAAATTTCCATCATTTTTTTACCTCCTGTGGTTTCCAACCCTTCACAATCGCCCGTTCGCCGTACTTGGCGCGGATTTCCTCGACTGCCCGTTTCAAAGCCAATTTCTTGACTCGGTTCAGTCCCCGTTTTGGACGTCTGAACTTATTCATAAACCACTCCTTCCATCTTCTGCTCCACACTCATTGCCTCGTAGGCACGTTCAGTTTTCAAAACTTCCAAATCCGCCTGCCTTTCCATCTTCTCGACCTTCGTCGACTCTGTCGCAATAGGTTCGGGTTCTTGGGTACAGCCATACAACGCCATTCCACCCACAAAACACCACACGCCCACTGTCAAACCAACCGGTACCCACCGCCAAAAAGAGCGCGCCACAAACATCTTCCAATCAACTTTCTTCAAAACTTGCATTTTGCGTTTTCCTTTTAAAACAATAACTTATTAAAATCATAGGGTAAAAAAATATATAGCCCTGTCAAAGACTTACCGTTTCAGACGACCTATCGGATAATCAAAGTCGAGTATTTTTTGATGATGCCCGATTGCATTTTGATGCCGTTTTTGTTTGCCGTTCGTACCGCACCGCGCATCAACTTGCTCATCCGTCGCGTATTGCCGTTGCTTTGTTTAACCAGTTCCGCAATCGTCGCATCATCCGCTTCCGGCATCGCCGCTCTGGCAATTTCTTCCAATTCGTCATCCGGCATGGAGTCACCCAAATTCAGCGCAACCGATACGCGGCTATAAAGTTGCACCAACTCGCCATGCTTACCGCGCAGATTCGCCACCAATCGCGGCATACCGCTTAAAACCAACCCGCAGCCCGTGTCATCGTGCAATCGGCGGATAATCTCAAGGGCGCGTAATGGCAGGTTTTCCGCCTCATCGACCACAATCAGACGACCCGAATCGCGCAGGCGGTCAGATACAGACTCAAACAAATCATTCAGGCTGCCAACCGTTGAGACCTTCGCCGCTGCCGCCAGCTTGCGCATCAAGACCAAAGCCGTAAAGCTAGGATTAGCCTCAATCAGGATGGCGGCGGGATTCTTCTCGCAGTAGTTTTTGACCGCCTGAGTCTTGCCCAAACCCGCTTGGCCGTATATAACGACCGTGTCGCCCGCCTCGTGTGCGTCGCGCATCACTTCAGAGATTCGGCGGGTCGTTTTGGTCGATACAAATCCCAACACCAGCTCCTCACGCTGCGCCTTACTTTCCTGCACCTCTAAAAACGCTTCGATTTTCGGCTCGATGGTTTCATATTTGCCGCCTTTTGCCGCGTAGGTATCATTCAGGTACATACTGATAGATGCCGGAGATACCCCGATACCGCGTGCAAGCATCGTCTGATTCATCCCTGATTTGGCTTTAAATTCAGCCAGTTTTTGTTGCAGTGCTTTGTTGACCGTATTTGTCATGATGTTTTCCTTATTAAAAGTGTTTTAAAACCGTTTTAACTACATATCCGCCTCAAACAAGACAATCTCGTTGTCTGTTCCCGTTTTCGGCAATACCGCATACTCCGCCTCGATGACGTTTCCGCCCAAATGTCCCAGCTCGTCCCAAACCGCAGCCTGTTCCAGTGCCGGATTGACTTCCGCATTCGCGATCCTGATTGCATTTTCCGCCCGCTTGATTTTGCCTTTTCGGCGTTTTTCCGCCAGTTGGTCGATACGCGCCGTCGGGAAAGCCTCGCGGCTATTGCCGTTGACTTGTGCCTTAGTGATGAACTTACCGTCCATATCAAACACATTGACCACCGACGCATCGTCCAAATCGTAGCTGACCCGTACCTCGTCTTTGTGATACTCCGCCAGCTCGACTGAAAAATAAGAGTTATTGAACAAATCTAGCCAACCGCGCTGTACTTTTCGCACCTCCTGCGGCATGAACATCGTCGCCAGCTCTTCCGCCGACAACATATCCGGCGCGATACCGTCCTGTTCCAGCCTCATTTCCCGATAAGCCTTCGGCGAATAATGCCCGCCGTCAGGATGTCGGGGCAGCTCGCCGTGTGGGCGGTTGTTGTATTCGTCGATACACTTGACCACATCCGCGATAAATTGCGACCAGCTTGGCAGCTTTTTCAAATATTTTTGCTGTTCTACCGTCAACTCCTTGCCTTTTTCCAAAGCGTTAAACGCACTTTCCATCTTGCGGTACATCAGAT
>ERZ773063.181-NODE-181-length-42938-cov-11.152881_pt1 | contig 42938 bp, 56 predicted proteins | sample MGYA00580625_ERZ773063 | MGnify/ENA primary metagenome ERZ773063 (study PRJEB29015, sample SAMEA2738022) | human oral metagenome | biome: human oral; feature: human-associated habitat; material: dental | place: China | collected 2042 ... | reverse complement strand
AACGTGCGTGCTCGCAAAGCTGCGCGCGCACTACCCCGAACACCAACACGAAGAGGAAGAGGAAGAGGAAGAGGATGAAGAAGACAGAGCAACGAGAGCCACACACCCCCCCGCCATTCCACAACCCACAACACAATGCAACAAGACAAGACACACACTGCCACCACACACCACCATCACACTGAAACACACACCACTCATGTTGTGGCATGCAGACAGTAAACAGTAAACAGTAGACAATAGACACCACCCTAAACCAACAATGCTGTGACAACAAACACAAAAGGCGGGAGAGAATAGCGGGGCACAGCAACACAACAAAGCAACTCGCACCACCGCCATTCATAACACACACCACCCTTCCCTTATCTGCACAACAACACAACACAACAATGAGCAGACAACATACCACCACACTGCAACACAACACACACACTATCGTGCAAGGCGCCACCACACCACCACACTCCCCACCCACAACAAACACGACACCACACAAACGGAACAAGGGGGCAGGACAATACAAGAGAGGGCAGGATGATGCGAGAGGAGACAAGACAATACGACAGGAAGGATCCAATCCAAACACGGGGCACCACAACAGCACACCCCCCACCATTCAACACGGCCACCACACAAACAAGACAGGGGACACCACACATCAGACGGGAGGGACAGCATCACACTACCCGCCCTTCAACGCCATGCCACCCCACCCCGCAATGCCACCCCACCATCCACGACAGCCCCACCCACCACCACGACGAGGGGGGAATGATTGGAGGATACCCCACCACACAAACAGCACACACACCACACACCACACACCACACACCACACCCAGCAACGAACAGTACACGACACGATCGCAGTACTGACAAGTACCGCACTGGGATGAGTGGAGTGCGGGCTGCACCACTGGACAGTGCAGGCTAGCAGCAGCACACGCCGCCGCCATTCAACAGCAGCACACAGACGAGGAGGATGGACACCATCCACTCACCTCACACTGTTCACGTTCACACAACCAACGAACAACAATGATCAACGAACAATGATTGTTGTTCATTGATTGTTGAATGAACAATGAACGATGAACATCATGATGATCAATGATCATCATGATGATGAACATAATGAACATGATGATGAACACATGATGATGATGTGATGCATGACATGCATACCAATACCATGCACCATGCATGGTGCCAACGCATGCCACAAAGGCAACACAACGCACAAACGCACAAACGCATAAAAATGCATAAAAACAAAAGAAATGTTACAAAAACATGCAAAAATATTCAAAGCGTGAAACAACAATGGCGTTCAAAAAAACCATGGCAACATTTTGGAGCGAACACAAAGGGGGCCCCAACATCATAAGGGATCCCCTAAAGTAGGACCCACATCACAAAACAAGACAGGGAACACAACAAAACGAGACACACACCACGACAAATGTGTGATGGGGGCCACTCCCCCTCCCCCATCCGGCCGCGAACACCCCGAAGGTCTGCCCATCCCTCCCTGCTTGTGGAAAACCCTGTGGATAACTCCAGTAACCCATGCCACAATGTGACCGTCATCATGTGGAAAACTCCCAAACCTGTGGAAAACCCTGTGGAAAACTCCAGGCTTGCGGAAACCCTGTGGAAAACCATGTGGAAAACTCCACCAGACGTGACAGATATCACCACATATAATAGAAGACATGACAACCCACACAAACACCACAATCACCATATACGAACCCAACTCCCCCGCACCCATCACCGACGCCACAAACACCGGCAACCCAACCCTCATACGCCAAGCCCTAGCACACAAAATCGCCACCGTCATAGACGACCCCAGAACAGGCGACACAGCACTCACAAAACTCACCGCACAACTCATACAAATCACAGACCAACTCGCCACCACACAAAACAAAAACACACCCCCCGACACCACCGACATTCCAAACGAAACACAAACCTGGGACGGCATCTAAAAATGAGCGAAAAACACCTCAGCGAAATCGCCGCCCACCTCACCCTCCCAGAAAACATCACACACACCGCCTGGCCGCCAGTCCAACGCCGCCTCCAAGAAATGCAATACCCCCTCGACACATGGCAACAAGACTGGCTCAAAGCAATCCTCGCAAAAAGAAACGACGGCCACTACGCCGCCAGCATCGACGGAATCCAAGCATCCATCCCACGACAAGTCGGCAAAACATACACAATCGGCGGCCTCGCATTCGCACTCGCCACCCTCCACCCAAACTACTTCATCCTCTGGACCGCACACCGCACACGCACCGCAGACGAAACATTCAACGACATGAAAGGAATGGCACAAATCCCCGACATCGCCCCATACGTAAACAAAATACGGCAAGCAAACGGACAGCAAGCCATCCTCTTCAACAACGGATCACGAATCCTATTCGGCGCCCGCGAAGGCGGATTCGGACGAGGATTCCACGGCGTAGACATGATCCTCTTCGACGAAGCCCAAATCCTGGGCGCCGCCGCACTAGACGACATGATCCCCGCCACAAACACGGCGCCCGACCCGCTCATCATCAAAATCGGAACACCACCGAAACCAAAAGACCCGTCCGAAGCGTTCAGTGAATTCCGGAACCTCGCCCTGCAAGGCGAAATAAAAGACGGCCTCTACCTGGAGTTGGCCGCCGACTACGACGCTAACAGCGACGACAGGAAACAATGGGAAAAAGCAAACCCGTCATACCCCCGCCGCACGCCCGAATCCGCCATTCTAAGAATGCGCAGACAGCTCGGAGAAGAATCATTCCGACGTGAAGGCCTCGGAATCTGGGACCGCGCCAACGACAGGCTCGCAATCGACCCAGTCGCCTGGAACACTGCCACAATACGGCCAGAAAACACGCCACACGGTATGCGATGGTGCGCCGCAATCCGATTCACACCCGACGGATCAACATGCGCCCTAGCCAGGGCAGGACGCAAAGCGAACACGCCCACCCACGTCGAACTATGCACCCATCAAGGCGTACGCCGCATGAACGAGGGCACGCAATGGATCATTGACTACATTGCGGACACCAAAGACAGATGGGCACAAATCATCGTAGACGGAAAATACGGTGCCGGCGACACAATCGAAAGACTCCGCGCCATCGGAGTACGCCCGCAAGCCATCATCACACCCACGATCACGCAAATCATAGACGCCTACAGCATGCTAGACGCCTCACTACGCGAAAACACAATCACACACCTAGACGACATGCAACTGCGAACCGAGGCCGCATCCGCGACGCCGCGCCCAATCGGAACATCCGGAGGCTGGGCACTACAGGCCCCGCCCGGCGCCACAGTAGCCGGCCTAGAAGCATGCACGCTCGCAATGTGGGCCGCACGCACAACAAAAAGACGCCCCCGTTACAAGCCCTATGATAAAATCGAAAACGCCAATAGTAGAAATGATCGTGGCGGCGGAGTATTGTTCCTATGACTGAAATTTATCCCGACGACGGGCGACTCGTTAATGCTACGCCGGCACCGACCCGCATTTCCGGACTCCCCGACGACGACCAGGTAACATTCCTGCAACTGTGGCAGAAATGGCAGCAACACTCAAACAAAAACAAGCTGCTCTCCGTCTACTACGACGGCCACCGCGCTTTCCAGGATTTGGGTATCAGTATTCCGCCGCAAATGACACGCACCAAAGCCGCGTTGGGATGGCCTCAAAAAGTCGTCACCATGCTCGCCAGGAGGCACGTGTTCGAGGGCTACTCCCTGAACGGCGCCCCCGACGCTTTCGAAGCAAACGAAATACTATCCGCCAACAACTACGATCTTGATCTCGCACAGGCAATCACTTCAGCGTACAAGCATTCCTTCTCACTGCTCACGGTGACGCGGGGGGATGAGACCATCGGCGAGCCGCCTGTTGTGGTGCAGGCCCGTGATGCAGAATGGTCTGCCGCGCTCTGGGACACTAGGCGTCGCATAATCGAGGCCGCCCTCACAATCGATCAGACCGACAAATATGGGCAGCCGGCCGGCGCTATCATGCACACCCCCACCGCCATTTGGCGAATCGACGCCAAAGAGAATGGCGGGGGGTGGAAGGCTGAGAAGCTCGGGGACACGCCCAACCGCATTTTCGTCGAAGCACTCTGCTACGACCCGCAGCTGAACCGCCCTTTGGGGCATTCACGAATCACCCGTGAAGTGAGATATCTCACGGACGCGGCGGTGAGGACAATGGTCCGCGCAGAAACATCAGCCGAATTTTTCTCCTCACCGCAGCGGTACGTGCTCGGTGCGGAAAGAGCAGATTTCGCCGGCCAGGACAGGTGGTCCGCAATCATGGCCCGAGTCCAAGTATTGGAGCCGAACGAGAACGGGGACATCCCCAGCGTTGGGCAATTCTCGCAAATGACCATGAGCCCACATTTGGAAATGTACCGTCAGCTGGCGCAGAATTTGTGTGCAGCCACAAATCTTCCCCAGTCCGCTATCGGGGTATTCGCGGAGAATCCCGCCTCGGCTGAGGCGATGCAGGCGGCCGAGGCGGGGCTCGCGGACGAAGCCGAATATCAGTGGCGTATTTTCACCGCCCCATTGCGGCGTACGTTGCAGAACATTATTATGGTCCGGGACAAGCTCGACGAGCCGCCTGCCGAGTCGTGGAAGACCTCGGTGAAGTGGACCCCAGCCCGCTATTCCTCGCCATCGTCTGCCGCCGACTTTGCAGTCAAAATGGTGTCCGCGTTCCCGTCGCTGCAGGAGTCGCAGACTCTCATGCGGCGTGCTGGACTCACCGAGGACGATCTCGCAGACATCAACGCCGAGAATCGTAAGAAGAATGCGGTCTCGTTGCTTGATCGTGCTCTCGCCGCCACAAACAACGGGAACACCGTGGACGAGAACGACAAGAACACTGATAATGGTGATGCGGCTAACAATAATGACGGAGACAATGGTGGTGTGGCTAACAACAGCGGTAGCAGCAATAGCCCGAACCTTAATAACGCGCCCAATACAAAGAACAGGGTTAAGCGCAACATCAAACTGCCCGGCGGCACCAAAACACCAATAAACTAACACCATTATGCTGTCAACCGCAGAAATCGGGACATACGGTCGAGCAATAGACTCACTCGTCACACTCGCCCAAAATGATCTACACGCGCTATGGTCACGCGCCGCTAGACAACGCCCCGAACAAGCCCGCGACCTTCTGCTCGAAATCATGCCCGCCCTCGTAGACCAATACGGTAGCGCGGCCGCCGCAATCGCCGACGAATGGTACCGAGACATGCGCCTAGACCAAGACATTCCCGGCGACGCCCCCACGGTACAAACGTCACTCACCCCGCAGGGTGAAATCGACGACAGCGTAAGATTCGGTGCGGGCGCACTATACGCCGGAAACCCAGACGTCGCCCTGTCCTATTTGACCGGGGCGCTCATCCGATACGTCAGCGACGGTGCCCGCTCACAAATCGCAGACATGACATGGGCTGACCCGGAAGCCATGGGCTGGGAAAGACGAACACGTAACCCGCAAGCATGCAATTTCTGTGTCATGCTCACAATGAACGAATGCTACTACCGGTCGCAGGGGACCGCATCATTCGGGGCGCACGACAATTGCAAATGTGTCGCAGTTCCCGCATGGGACCCGGCATCCCGGGAAGTGCCGGCAAAAGCATACACGCTCGCAGCAAGACACAAAACTGAAAAAGGCCGTGAGCGTCACCGTGAGCTCGTCTCATCGTGGATAGACACGCACCAAGAGGAGCTCGCGCAATGGCGTACACGGCCAATTGAATGATTGTGCTACAATGCATAAACGAGGGCCACACAAGACGGCTGCAAAGCCTGAAAATAGTTGCCTGAAACATTACAATAACCGCACGGTCAAAATATAGGAAACGCCCAATGAGCGATAACGCCGCAAGCGACATGCCGGCTGACAACAGCGCCACTAACGACGACAATGCCCCCACGAACGGGGACAACGCCGCTAGTAAGCCTGAAATCGACTGGAAGAGTGAGTCCCGGAAGTGGGAGAATCGCGCCAAGGAAAATAGGCGCGCCGCCAATGAACGGGACGAGCTCGCCAAGGCAATCGGCGACAAAGACGCCACAATCGAAGCCCTAAAGGCCAAGGTTGCGGACTTCGAAACCGCCGCTAAAGTCCGCGAATGGTCCGCCAACGCGGCCGCAGAGCACGGTATCAGCGCCGATTTGATCCGAGGAACAAGCGAGGATGAAATCAATGCTCATGCTGCCGCAATCGCCAAGGCATTGCACGACGCTAAGCCGTCTGTTGCCCCCGTGGTACCTCAGGCCGGAGCCACGCCCGACAATGACGGCGGCAATCTTACGGAATTCGCTCGGAACGTTTTCGCCGGCGACTAAACGCCCACCGCAATTCCAAAGATAAAACACTAGAAAGAAACGGAAACAACCATAATGGCCGTGTTTGATTCAGGCAAGGCGAAGGTCCTCATGCCTCGGCAGATCGCCGACGGCATCATTACTCGCACCCAGACCCTCTCCACCGTCGCCAAGCTCAACGGTGGAATTCCCATGACCTTTGGCGACGTGGACATTATCACGTTCGATAATTTCCCGCGCGCCGAGTTTGTTGACGAGGGCGCCGAAAAGGCGCCCACATACGGTGAATTCGGCTATGTGACCGCTAAGCCACACAAGGCTCAGGTCACTATGCGTTTCAACGAGGAGGTTCAGTGGGCCGACGAGGACTATCAGCTTGACGTTCTCAATCAGCTCGCGCAGAAGGGCAGCGAGGCGCTTTCCCGGGCCCTCGACCTCGGCCTTTACCACCGTGTTAACCCGCTGACCGGTGCCGTTATCGACGCGTGGACCAACTACCTGACCTCCACCACCAAGAATGTCGAGATCGGCACTACGGAGATGGACCAGGCGATCCGTCAGGCCGCTGGTCTGCTCATTAACGACAATGTCGCGCCTATTACGCCGACCGGCCTTGCGCTTGCCCCGTCCGCCGTTTGGGCGCTCGGCAGTCTCCAGACCAAGAATGCCGACGGGTCGCCTTCGGGTACGCCGCGTTACCCGCAGATCGGCCTCGGCGTTGACATCGACAACTTCATGGGCCTTCCCGCTGCCGCTGGAAACACGGTTGCCGGCAAGCCCGAGGCGACCGCCGCCACCAATGTCGAGGGCATTGTCGGTGACTTCGTCGACGGTATTCGGTGGGGAATTCAGCGGTCTCTGCCGCTCGAGATCATCCGTTTCGGTGACCCGGATGGTCAGGGCGACCTGAAGCGCCGGAACCAGATCGCTCTCCGTCTCGAGATTCTGTACGCTTGGTACGTTTTCCCGGACAAGTTCGCGACGATTAAGACCAAGGCCGGCGCCTGATAAAATCGCCATAAAGAAACAAAACACAACCCATCCAAACAAAATTTTTCTCAGGGGCGATTTCGGAAATGCGATCCTACAAACACCGAGACCACGACATTGTGATCCATCTCGCAGACGACCACAATGTGGCGCTCGGAGACGAATACGTCGAAATCGACTCTGAGGATGATGACGCCGGCGGGGCAGACGAGCCCACCTCCTCTTCCTCCTCTCGCACTGCCTCGCCGGCGCCTGCCCCTCGTCGGGGACGAGGCCGCCCCAGAAAGACTGTCAAGTGATCCCTGAGGATATTATTCCGTTTGCCACGGTCGAAGATCTGGAGGCCAGGTGGCGGGCGCTCTCGGACAATGAGCGCATTCGCGCCGACGTACTCCTCGCCGACGCGACCGATCTCATCGTGTCGAAATGCCCCCGGTGGGAGTCCGCTACGCCTCGCACACGGAAGCGAGTGGCGTGCGCTGTGGTGCGACGTGCAATGCAGGGCGGGGACGCTATAGGCGGCGTCACAGACAGTGGCGGCGGAATCTACTCCGAGCCGCACGGAATTATCGCGTCAGAATCACACACGACCGGGCCGTTCAGCGACCAGTTCACGTATCAGAATCCTGAGGGCGGCCTCTACCTGAAACGCGAGGAAAAAGACGCCCTCGGAGGCTCCGGCGGCGCGTTCGAGGTAGACCTCCTGCAAGATTACAATGTGCGATCCGCTACCGATCAGTTGATCGAAGACATTAACGCGATCAGCGGGCAGGAGCCGTAATGCTTTCAGGGTACGTGCCCGTTATGCGGCGTAGGCGTGGTCCCGCGTCGAAAGACCAGTACGGTAACCCCGTGCCGGGGCAGTGGGAGAACGTTTCCTTGCCTCCCGCCGTGTTTGCGCCGGCCACGTCCACTGAGCCTATCAGTGCTGGGGCAATGCCCGTCACCGTGCCCGCCGCCCTTTATTGGCGGAATACCACAATCGACGTGATCGCTGAGGATCATCTTATTGTGGACGGCATAGAATACCGTGTCGAAGGTCGCCCTTCTCCCTACCCTAAGGGGATGGTCGTGCAGATTCGCGCCAATGAAGACAAGGTGAGCGAATAATGCCGAAAGTAAAATTCCAGCTCAACCGTGATGGTGTGGCCGATCTTCTGCGTGGCCCTGACGTGGCCCGGACCGTAGCATTGGAGACAGGGCGTGTAGCCAGCGCTGCCGGCCGCGGGTTCGAGGGTGAGACGACGCACGGAAATCGTACCCGCGGATACGTCAGAGCACACACCATTGCTGCAATGCGCAGACAGATGAGAGAGCACACGTTGGAGCGTGCGATCGGTATCACAATGGGCGGCGGGAAATGAGCCCCACATACGATCGTGCCCCCACGGTGCCGGATATCAAGAAACATCTCATGGATTTTCTGTCCGCGCATATGAGCGTGCCGGTCGTGGCCCGCAGGCCCGAGAGTCCTGATCGTCCTGCTGCGTTTATTCGAGTCCTCTCAACAGGGGGTACTGGGGTCACGAAGAAGGCGCTCTGCACCGCGCTGGAAACGGTTGACGCCTATGCGCAGTCGTCGGGTGAGGCGATGAAGATTGCGTGCGAGGCCGTGAATATGGCGCACACAATGCCCAACTATCAGGATGGTATAGTGATGGTACAATCATCCTATCCGATAGAAATGCCCGATCCGGACACGTCTCAGGCGAGGGCGACTGCAACATTAACAATTACAGCACACAGGTGAACAAATAATGGCTGTTAACGCTGACAATGCACTCATTTTCTCGTCCGACAATGACGCGCTCTGGCTGGGCAACTACGTCGAAAAGTTCGGTGAGAAGGTCACGTCGCTCACCCAGGACCTCTCCGGTGTGAGCGGCCTCACCAATGTTGGGTGGATTAGTGAGGATGGGTTCAAGCTCACCTCTGACGACTCCGTCACCAAGATTAAGGGGCATCAGGGCCACGGCGTTGTTAAGACATTCCTTGACTCCTCGGAGACGACTTTCAGCGCCACTCTCCTGGAGACCATGCTCGCCCCGCTCTCCTGGTATCTTGACGCCACTAGTGAGAAGGTTGAGGATGGTGGCGCCACCAAGGGCGTGAAGATCACCGCAAAGTCGTCCCGTAAGGTTAAGCTTCTCTGCGGTGTCGCCGACTTTTTCGACGTTTCCGGTGTGGGTGCGCAGATTCGTATTGTTTTCCCGCGCCTGGAGCTCGGTGAGCGCGGCGAGATCACTTTTCAGCAGGCTGAGATCACCGGCTACGAGTACAACCTCTCCGTGCTGGGCGACTACATTATCTACTCCGACCACAAGGCCCTGCTCCCCGCCTGATGAATGATTCTTCCCCGCTATTTCGTGTTTCGGATGGGTTGTCGCGGAATAGCGGGGAAGATCCAAAACAAACACAACCCACCCACTTTATAAAACAATTTTGAGGACAACCCATTATGTCTGACAAGGATACGAAAAGCAAGGCAAAGGCCGCCGGAGCTAAGACGCCGGCCGACAGGCTCGCCAAGGCGGAAGCCACGCGCGACCCCATCCACGTGGACTACAAGGGAATCGAATTCGATATTCCCCCGGAGGCGCTGGAAGATTTCCGCGCATTCGAAGCCCTCGACGCCGGTAACCCGTTCCCGCTTTTCCGCCTCATTGTAGGCGACCACAAGGATGAGGTTTACGCCGCCCTGGAGGATGAGAATGGTCGCGTTCCGATTGACGCGGTGACCGACTTTATGCAGTCAATCGTGTCCGAGGTGGGCGCGGGAAACTGACTATTCTCCCACCACTACTCCGCGAGTATGGGTGGGAGATAGAAGCCGACCTGCAACGATACTACAGCACTGATCTTCTCGATCTATATCGAGGCAGAATAACGCCCAGGCGGGTAATGGCGCTAATCGGCGGCCTACCGCCAGGGTCGACATTCGACAGGGCACGAGGCGGAGACAGATACTGGTCCGACGAAGTCGCCGCCACAATAATGTCAGCACACAACATCCAGACCACGCTACTCGCCGTCAACGGTGTCAAGAAAGACAAATGGCCTGAAGCTCCGAAACCGCCCGCTGAAGGATACCGGGAAACCGGCAACCCCAGAGTGTCAAGCAAGCACGCTAAAGCACAGAAGGCTAAGGGTGAGAAATGGCTTGCCCGATACGGCAAGTAGGCCGTGTTTCTATCGGATAGTGTAAAATGGTTCACGCCAAGACAAACGCGAAAAATTGTTTGTTTGGCGTGAACCATTTCGCTGTACATGATTTCGGAGAGGTATCAATGGCCGGATATGATCTCGGGACCGCATGGATTCAGATCAGCCCGTCCGTGCGAGGTCTCGCCCGAAGTATCAATAGCGAAATCGGTAACGTTGACACCGGGCCGGCTGAAAGAAAGATCACATCCGGGCTTGGTGGGGCATTCAAGTCGGTAGCGAAAGTTGCTGGCGCTGCGCTCGGAGGACTCGCAATCGGCGGCATCGCCGTTGCGTTCGGCGGCGTCGCAAAAGAGGCGTTCAACGCCGCCGACGCCACAATCAAATTCAAGCAAACACTCGCATTCGCCGGTAAAAGTGCGGACGAAATCAACGCGCTCACAAAAAGCACGCGCTCCTACGCGGACCGTACGATTTACGAGCTCGACGATATTCAGTCAATTACCGCGCAGCTCGCGTCCAACGGCGTAAAGGGGTACGATAAGCTCGCTGAGGCTGCGGGTAACTTGAATGCTGTTGCGGGCGGGAACGCGCAGACGTTCAAAACTGTCGGCCTCGTTATGACGCAGACCGCGGGCGCCGGAAAGCTCACCACTGAGAACTGGAATCAGCTTTCCGACGCCATTCCAGGCGCGTCCGGTAAATTGCAGGAAGCCATGAAAAAGAATGGCGCCTACACAGGCAATTTCCGGGAAGCCATGGAAAAAGGCGAGATCACCGCCGAAGAATTCAACCAAGCAATCCTCGACCTCGGTATGGAGGACGTGGCCATTGAGGCCGCCACATCCACAAAAACCCTGGAAGGTGCTTGGGGGAATTTCAAAGCAACCCTTGTGACCGGGGCGCAGGAAATCGCCGAAAAAGCACTCCCATGGATAACCGCATCCCTTGACGCCATGAGCAAAGGGTTCGAAAAAGTATTCAACTGGGTGAGCAATTCATTCATCCCCAGCATTACGAATGCTTTCAACGTTATCCGCAAAGGTGACTTCACGGGCCCGATCTTCTCATTCGAGGAAGACTCGAGCTTCGTTGATTTCCTTTTCCGCATGCGTGACGCTGCCGCCGCTGCCGGGGAATGGATCAACAAAACGCTCGTCCCCTCACTGAAGAATCTTAAAGATTTGCTCATGTCCGGTGATTTCACGGGGACGATTTTCGGATTCGACAAAGACTCCGGAATCATCTCATACATCACCAACGTGCGCAATAGTTTCGTCGAGCTCGGCAAATTCATTGTCGGGACGCTCGTCCCCGGGATCGCTACTGCTCTCAGCACCATCGCGAACAGTGCCCTTGTCCAATTCATGGAAAGTTTGACCGTCGCTATTCTCAATAGCAAAGTGGCGGTTTACAGTATTGCGGCCGCATTTACGGCATGGAAAGCCGTCATGGTCATGTCCTCAATGCAGCAATGGCTGAACGACATGGAAGGCGTCGCCGGCGTTGCCGGACGTGTCACCACGGCCATTAACGCAATGACCGTGGCGAAAGTCAAAGACGTAGTCGAGACAGCGCAGCTCAACCTCATGTACGCCGGCGAATTCCTATCGAACATTGCGCGTGCAACGACACAGATCACAATGCAGGCGGTCGCTTGGGGTAGGGCCACAGCAATGATGGTCCTCCACAAAACTGCAACAATCGCCTCGACCGCAGCACAGTGGGCATTCAACGCCGCGATGGACGCCAACCCCATCGGCCTTGTTGTGATCGCTATCGCAGCATTGGTCGCAGCAATCATTGTGGCATGGCAGAACTCCGAAACATTCCGCAACGTCGTCATTTCCTGTTGGGAAGCAATCAAAACAGCCGCCGGCGCTGTCGCCGATTGGTTCGCCGCTAACGTATGGCCCCTCATGCAAGTCGCATGGGACGGTATTGTGGCTGGCGCCCAGTGGATGTGGGGCGTCATGGTATCCGTATGGCAAGGAATGCAGCCCATTATTCAGGCGGTCATTGATTGGATCGTCGGCACCGCATGGCCCGCACTCCAGGCGGCCTGGGACGGGATCGTCGCCGGCGCACAATGGGTATGGAACGGCATCGTCAGCGTATGGCAAGGAATACAGCCCGTCATTCAAGCCGTCGTGGATTGGATTGTGAATACTGCGTGGCCCAACCTGCAGGCCGCCTGGGACGGCATTTCCGCGGGCGCAATGATCGTATGGAACGGAATGGTCGCAGCCTGGCAGGGTATCAGCGACATAATCCGGCCCGTCGTCGATTGGATTGTCAACGTCGCCGCCTTGTATCTCACTACAGCGTGGGATGCTATTAGCTGGGGCGTGAGCGCGCTCTGGTCTACGATTCAGTGGGCGTGGGACGCTATTTGGGCGGCAATCATGCCCGTCGCCACACAAATCTACAACGACATTTGGCCCATGGTGGTCGGCGCGTTCAATGCTATTAAAGACACCGCTTCCATGATGTGGGCAGATATTCAGATTGCATGGACCGCTATTCAGACCGCCATTCAACCCGTCGCGGATTGGATTTACAACACGGTTTGGCCGTGGGTGGTCGGCGCGTTCAATGCGATTAAGGATACGGCCACTAACATGTGGGGCGATATTCAGATTGCATGGGCCGCTATCCAGACTGCAATGCAGCCGGTAGTCGAGTGGATCTACTATACGGCGTGGCCTTGGGTTGTGGACACGTTCAATACGATCAAGGATGCGGCTTCCAATCTTTGGGGCACTGTGTCGGCGGCGTGGACCTCTATTCAGGCGGCTATGCAGCCCGTGGTCGAATGGATCTACTACACCGCCTGGCCCTGGGTCGTCGACACGTTCAACACAATCAAAGACACAGCGTCCGCTCTTTGGGGCACCATATCAGCGGCGTGGAACGGTATTTGGGCCACAATTCAGCCCGTCGTTGATTGGATCTACAATATTGCATGGCCGTGGGTCGTCGGAGCATTCAACGCCATTAAAGACACGGCGTCTATTATGTGGGGCTCCCTATCGGCGACATGGAATGGTATTTGGGCTGTAATGCAGCCCGTCGTGAATTGGATTCAAACCTACGCTGCACCCGTTATTAGTGTGGCCTGGGAAATAATCTCTATGGGTGCGAAAATTCTGGGCGGAATCATCGCGTTCGTATTCGCGTCAATCATCGCCGCGGTCACCATGGGAGTCGCCATAATTCAAGGCGCAGCCACCACGATCAGCGCCGCTTGGAACACTGTTGTTTCGTGGACCAGCTGGCTGAAAAACATGGTCGTCTCCGCGTGGAACATCCTGAAAGGCGAAATCCAAATCGTTAAAGATTGGATTGCCAACACGCTCGTCCCCGCAATTACAAGCGCCTGGGACAGGGTCGTGGCCGCCGCCAACACAATGAAAGACGGTGTTAGGACGGCGTGGGACAAAATCAAAGAAGCCGCCGCCAAGCCCGTTAATTTCGTTATCGGCACAGTCTACAACAATGGGCTGAGGAAACTCGTTAACGGGATGATGGAGAAGCTCTCTCTCGATCTTCGTCTTCCCGAGGCTCCCACGATTGGCGGGTACGCGTCAGGCGGTGTCCTGCCCGGATACTCTCCGGGCCGCGACATTTACCATTTCGTATCACCCGACGGTGGTGGCCGCCTCGCACTTTCCGGCGGAGAAGCAATCATGAGGCCAGAATGGGTGAAAGCTGTCGGCGGGCCGGCAATGGTGAATGCAATGAACCGTGCCGCCGCGCACGGGGACCGTATCCCTGGCGGCGACGCCGGTTATGCCGCATTCGCCCCGGGCGGTATTTGGGATCCTGTCAAATCAACGGTAGAAAAGGGTGCGTCCGCTGCCCTTAATTGGATCACCGGCGCCGCTGATGCAGTGTCCTCGATCTTCTCTGATCCGATCGGAGCCGTCGAGACTGTCATCAAAGCTCCGGTTCACAAGCTTCTCGATTCGTGGGGCGGCGACGGTGCGAAACCATTCTTCGACGCCGGAAAAGCGGGGGTGGATAAAACCATTGACGCGCTCGGCGACTGGATTAAAGATCACATGCCCGTGGTCAGCGGATTCGGTGGCGGAATCGGTGCTATTGGTGCCGCCGCCGGCGACCTCGTGAATACGGCGCGACGGGCTATTGGCACACCGTATGTTTGGGGCGGCGTCTCTCCGGGCGGTGGGCTTGACTGTTCTGGTCTTGTCTATTGGGCGCTCAATGCTATGGGCATTCATGTGCCGCGTCTTACGGCGGCCGGATATCAGGCAATGTCATCGCCCGGTAATCCCATGGTACCCGGTACACTTCTGTTCTGGGGTTACCCGGCTCACCACGTTGCTATCGCCTCCGGTAACGGGATGATGGTTGAGGCTCCGACTTTCGGTATCCCGGTACGTGAGGTCCCGATTTACGGTGGTCCGTCCGCAGGAAATCTTCGCTACGACAATGGTGGATTCTTGCAGCCCGGCCTCTCAACAATCGAGAATAAGACCGGCCGGCCGGAGCCAGTTTTCACGTCAGCCCAGTGGGAGAAAATGGATAAGCTGATCAGCCTTTTGGAGAATCGTGCGCTCGGACCTGACGTGCTCGAAATTCGGGACGTGGACAATGATCTCGTGGGCCGCATGCAAGTAGAGGCAACGTCGGCCATAGTAGACTATGACCGAATGAACCGATAAAACCATTATGACGGAAAGCATAAAATAATGCCGATTACGGGATGGATTGCTACACACACAGGGCTGCCGTCAATAATGGCCACAGGCAAAGAACCCGTCTACGCGGGGGATCGTCTTTTTGCCGTTCCTGGGATGGCCCGCGACAAAAGACCACTCACCGGCAGGGCGAAAATGATTCGCGAACTCGAGGGCCCCAAACTCACCGAGCCGGTAACAATGATCCTCTCAGACGCATACGCCGTGCCGGGCACCACAATAAAATACACTCAGGGCGACTCCTCGGTTACGTTGACTCGCCCCGAGGTGGAGTGGTGGCGCGGCATGGTGAGCGGCCTCAACGGGCGCACTGTGCCCGGGCTCATCTGGGAGGAGGCCCAGGATAAAAGAGAATGGTCCTCCCCCATTTCGAGATATAACTCACTCATCGCCAGGTGGCCGATGCTGGAAGTGGCTCGCACCGGAGGTGGACAATTCGTCCTAGACGACCCATCCCACGTTAACACTGTTTGGGAGATCTTGCAGAAGCGGGAACCTCTCATTCTTACGCCTGGTGCCCCTGCCGACGTTCTACCATCACGATTCATCACCGTAGACAAGGTCGACAGTGCCAGGATCACGGGAGACGGTATCATTCGGTGGAACGTAAAATGGCATGAGCTCCCCGAGGACTCGCCAATGCTTGTCGGCCCTCACGCGGGCTGGGGGGCAGCGCCTTGTGTTACTTGGGGTGAATGGCGTGAAGTTGACAAGGTATGGAAATCGCGCACATACATTGAGATTTGCAAAATGATTGCGGGAATGCCATGAGAAACGGCCCCACACTGGCCGCCCTTTCAGACGGCCTCAGCATCGGCGCAAGAATCGATATCATTCGAGGCGGCGAAGTCCTCAAAACAGGAATCCCCGCCTCCGAAGTGAAAGTCGAATGGTCTTCAACGAACCGCCAGGTTCCGGGCGCCTTGTCTTATTCTTGCCCAATGTCGTGGGTCCCGGAATGGCCGTTGGATGCGCTCAATAATTTCGGGCAGCGATCCATGGTGACTGCGCTTTATGAGAATCGGCGCGGCGACTACTGGGAAATTCCGCTCGGCGAATTCGTCAACGTGGAATGGTCCGTGTCGAAGGAGAAAGTGAATGTTTCATGTAAGGATTTGACGCAGATTCTTGCCGATAACCCGAGGCCGTGGCCGTCCTCCCCCGCCGCTGGCGCCACCCTACTCTCCGAAGCCAATGAGCTCGCCGAATATGTGCGAGTAAAACTGGAGGACGACGTGTGGGACGCACCCATCCCGCGCACTACACAGTGGGGGAATTCGCGGATCGAATCAATCTATAAGCTCGTCGAATCGCGAGGCTGTGGTATTCGTAGCGGAGCTGATGGGATGCTGCATATTTTCAAGCTTCGTGACAAGACAGCGCCTGACGAGATTTACACGTATGAGTCAGGTTTCCTTTTGGAAGCTCCGCGTGCCCCGAGGTCAGGCGGCCGTCGACCGAACCGATGGTACGTTACCGGCAGCAAGCAACAGCGGGCTCAGGGCGAGCAAGAGGAGCGTTGGACCGCAGAACGCGAAATCACTGACCCGCCATACGAGCCGGCCGGCTACGGTTGGGTTACGTCGCACAAAGAATTCAGCGCCGCCAGCTCGGCGAGAGAAGTATCCGAGGCCGCAGACACATACATGATTCAAGACATTTCCTCCCGCTCTTCCCGCTCTTTGACGATTATCCCGGACGCTCGCATTGAGGTCGGGGATATTGTCGGTGCGATTACCGAGCAGGGTGAGCATATTGCGGGGCGTGTTTCCGCTTACAGTCTTCCGTTGTCTGACCCGTCCGCTACAATGAGGGTAGACATAGAGGTACTGGGAGAATAAACGGGGCATCATGGTCAGACCGTCACTATTGCTTGACACGGCGCCACGAAATGGTGGCGGCCGCAACAATAACAATGTTATTGTTCAGCAATCCTCAGTATCGTGGACGTACGGGAAAATCACCGGCACGTCCGCCACCGACAGTACGCTCCCGTCCGGCTGGGTAGAGGTAGGGATTCCTTACAGCAACCCAACGTCACATGCGGTTGGTGAATCCGATGGTATTGCCACATGGATAGGCGCCCGCGTACTCGTCATCATTGATTCATCTGGCCGTGTAGTTAAGATCAGTGACCCTATCGCCGAGCCGCCTTCCGGTGTGAAGGTTGAGAATCTCGGACATACGGGCAAAATTCTCAGCCAGGCAGCGAAAGACGCCGAACGTGCTTTCAAGGAAGCCGACGCCATTCGCGACCGGGCCAACAAGGCTGAAGGCGCTGCGAATAAGGCGGCGAAAGACGCGGAAAAAGCTGTCCAGATTGCGGAAGCTAATCGGCCGCCAGTAGTTGCCCAGACCGCTCCAGAGAATCCCGTTCTGGGATTGATTTGGTATGTCACCGACAATGCGGGGCATATTACTGACGTGCGTATTTGGGACGGTACACAGTGGGTGACCAGAACAATGGTTGCCGGCAGCATTCTCGTCCCCTCGTCCGTGGGAAACGTCTCACTGGCCGACGGTTCCGTGTCCGCACGCAACATTTACGCGTCCGGGGAACTCTGGGCCAAAATCGCTGCGTTCGCGTCCGTCACTACGGAAATGCTGACCGCCGGAAACGCCACATTCAACGCGGCAAAAGTCACCGGTGACCTTATTGGTAACCGTCTTATTGGTGGTGAATTTTCGCTCATTGATACTGAGCCGACGTCGGGCGAGAAGAATATCCGATTCGGGCTTGGCAGCGAATACGGGTTCTGGGAGTCTATCTGGTCTCCCAAAATCGCGACTGTGGAGGAGATGGAGGGCGGTACGCGATTCGTTCTGACGGACAGGGACCGCCCTAATCGTAACAACGGCGCGCAGATGGCAATCTACGACATTGCTGTTGCAAAACCAAAAACATATGGTATTGCCGGTGAGGGAGTCGGCAAGGTTGAGGGGTATATTCTTTTCACCCCGTCATGGAACGGTCGCGCGATTCTCACAATCAACATTGGCAAGAACAGGATTATTGCTGTTGACAAGCAGGCGATGGCCGGGCAGAAAATAAGATTCGATTTCACGCTCCCCGACGGCACGTGGATCCAAGACACCGACACGCCTTTCTACATTAGTGCCCGCACGAACGATGTTTTCACGCCGGGAATGACGCTCGGAATCATTTATTCCATGTACGTGTCATGGAAAATGAGCCGCTCCTCCGGCATGCATATTTTCCGCGACGACGAGGGCGTGGCGAAAATACAGATCACCGACCGTCAGGGCGGCGAGCTCATTATGGACACGAATGGCGTGTCCTATGACCCGCCCGGGTCTGCCTCGCCTCACGCGTCGTCTTGGCGTACTTTCACAGAGCCGCCTTTCGCCCACATGGCAACAAACAACGCTCAACTGTGGACAGTGAAAGATAAGTGGACCAAGGTTCCTGTGGGTTCGCAGGAGAAGATCGTTCGTGGTGGAATGCAGATAGACGGTGTCGAGATCATTATTCCGCAGAGTGGTCTTTACCGTCTAGACGGCACAACATGGTATCGGTCGTCGTGGGCGGGGTATGTTGGTGGCACGAGGGTTGCTCGCAGCAACGACGTTGAATACGGTGTTTACATGTATGCTGCGTTGAATCATGGCCTGTGGACTGCGTTGCAGGTTACTGGTGTCAGGCGTTTGAACGTTGGGGATCGGATCGCGCTTTATACGTATCAGAATGTTGATGAGGGTACAATTATGGATTGGGGCGAGATGACGGTTAGCTGGCTCACCTACTGAAGATTGTGCAACAATATTTTTAGGAGAAAACAATATGCCTAACACCAGGTGGACCGGCGGTATCGTCCCCACAGTAGACGATAATCTCATTGAGGCTTGGGACGCGTATGATGATTCTGCCGGTAGGGTTATGCCGGCGGCGTCCGTGGCCGCGGCGCGGGTTATGTTGGCGGCTGCACCGTCCGGGGCGGTATCGAAAGCGCGCCCCGCTGTTTTCATTATTGACGACATTCTGTACACTGCCGACGGCTCTAAGGCCGGTGACGGGTCATTCAATATTAACCCGGCGAACTCGTTCAGTGGTGTGCTATACCGTCATCGTGACAATACGAACGGGCGCGGACGTTCGACGTCGGATCATGCCACTTACACTTGGGGTGACGGTATTGTCACCCTGCCGATCAAGAGTCTCATGGAGTTCTCGCTTGACGTGTGCGTGAGCATTGCGCATGAGGATTATCATTCTGAGGAGGAGAAGGATAAGGCGGTCGGCTCGTATTTCTTCGGGTTCAAGCTCGATAATAGGGGTATTTGGCAGACCGAGATTCAGTACAATCGTACATTCATGACGCACCATATGCAGTGGCGCCTTTCCGTGGAAGCCGGCTCCCACAGGGTTGCTTACACTACGGCGGGTAGTTATGGTGCTGACCCGTACTGGCATTACGATGGCGGCGTGTTCCCTGGCACCGTGTTTACGGTGGCTACTCTTGGTGCGACCCGCGTTGACCTGTAACCTATAAAATAGTTCACTACTGTTAGGAAAGGTGATAATAATATGACTAAGGTCATAGCGACGGTTGTGAATGCGGCCGGCAAGACTGTCAACGCAACAATGAGCGTCCGCCCAGAAACCGTATACACGTCCGACAATATTACGACAGTCCCCGCCCCAGTGCGCGGCGACGCCGACGACAAGGGTAGGATCGAGGTCGAGGTAGACGCCAGTCACGGTGGACGATGGGCAATCGTCTTGAATGTCGCTGGGGTTTGGGCGCGAGAAGTCCGAGGAGCGGAGCTGCCGGCTTCCGGTGACGTGCAGGTAACCTCCCTGTCAGCATGGAACGGTGGCACTACCCCTGATCCTGACAATCCCGGTGGTGGCGGCGGCCAGGGCAATGGTGGCAAGATCACCGTCAGCGATGATGGTCTTACCTGGACTTACGGAGAGTGAGAAAACACAATGGCAAACATTACTGGGTACACTAAGGCCGGCGTTGACAAACTGGTCGCCCCGCTGTTCTCCTCGATCTCGCCTTTCACGGTCGGAGGACACTACTATTCCCCTGTCACGTATTTCTGGCCCGATTTCTACAATGAGGGCCAGGCCGGAAAGGTTTCGAAGTGGGCCAAGACGCTGGCTTACGGGGACGCTCTCGGCTACGTGATTATGAATCGTTCTACGGGCGATTGGTCTGCTAAGGATAACGACTTTCTCACGCAGGCGCAGCGCGCCCAGGCGGCCGGGGCGAAGAGAATCCTTTGGTATATTCCTACCCGCTATGGTGTAGCTTCGCTCGCTAAGGATGATGCCGGTAGGAATGGTGTGCCGGACCCGGACAAGTTTACGCGCGAATACATTATGCAGCTGTGCGCCAACCTGAAATCCCAGTACGGGGATCTTTTCCAGGGCGTATTCTTGGACGAGGTAATCAACGGCTGGGGCGCCCAGTCCGGACGGGTCGGATGGTACGGCGACCTCATCGGCGAAATTCGACGCACCTACGGGAAGAATTTCACGATCGCCATTAACCCTGGCAGTAACATTACCGAGGCGGTGTGCGCGCTCGATTTCGACGTGTGCATGAGCTTCGAGAACACCGCTGCCAAGTATTTGACAGATGACCCCAATAACCCGATCGCGAATGATGTGATGCGTGCACAGCCGTCCACCAAGTGGTGGCATGTCATTCATGGGGTTACGAAAGAGAATTTCCGACAGGTAATCGATCGCGCCGCGTCGTTCGGCGTCTCACATTTGTATGTGACCGATGGTGAGCTGGTGCAGGGTGAGGGCGGCCAGTGGGTGCCCGAGAAGAACCCTTATCAGAATCCTCCGTCGGATTGGATCATGGAGCGTGTGATCGCTTGGAATGGCGGCTACCTCGGCCTGGCTGAGCGTGTTGCTGCGTTGGAGGCGAAGGCAGCTCCGGCTCCGCAGCCTGGTGCCTGAGTGTTTCACGTGAAACATTCCCCCCTCACCACAGAAATCGTGGTGAGGGGGGAATGTTTTCGTACCCGACGCTAGAGGCTATAGTCCTAGGAGCTGATAGTTTCCTCCGTGCTCGCGAGCAATATCGTCCAATACGCCCATGAGGTCAGAGCGCGCATCGTCCTGAACAGTGATCGACGGAGAGTTCAGGATCGAATGAATCGTGTTATTGATCTCCCTGAATTGGCGAGCAGCGATTGCGTCACACTCTACGGTAGTCCATCGTCGTGCCAAACGGCGTGCGAGATTGCATGTGCTCTCGCCGCTTGTTTCATGGTATACACCTACAACGTTCAATGGCCACCCCCAGATAACCCATTTACTGACAGTGCCCCTGTCGTCGTTTTCTACAGTGACGTCAATTCCAACACCCTTATGGTTGTGCCACTCCAGACGGGCGGCCATGTGTGTTTCGTCAATGTCGCACACGTCGGGCTTCGGAAGCCACAGCTGTGTGAGACTAATCTCGTGTTCGATCTTCAGCATTGGGTTATTCGCTGTCATGAGACGCTCCGCAAAAGTATGCTACAGCGCACTGCAGAATGCTCCGGGCTGCAGGATTCCTCGTGAGTCCATCCTGCCGAGACGCCACGCTTCGTCGTCACCACAACGCCGTCATCGGTGACCTCGATCTTCCCCGACGAATAGTCGATAACGGTAACCCCGGCACGGTCGGAAATGCGGGGCGCCGGGAGCGTGTCCCGCAATTCCTTAGCAATCGTCAACGCGATTTCCTGGCGGTCAATCTTGCTCATTATTCTACCTCCCGAGCAGACGGTGTAACACCGATCTGCCCCTGATAATGCGAGCCCAGACCATTGGTGCCGTATGGCATGCTGGCGGGCCTGTCCAGGTCCTCGAAAGCAATTTGCGCAATCCTATCCCCAGGGAAAAGACGGGCGGGCTTGGTGGAGTGCAGGTTAGCGATCTCCAGGGTCACGTTTCCCTGGAATCCTGGATCAATGTATCCCGCGGACACGTGAACAAGGATTCCGCGTCGCGCCCACGATGACTTGCCTTCCACCCTGGCTACTAGGTCGGCTGGCACGTCGACTTTCTCCTGGGTGGACGCGAGAATAAACTCACCCGACAACAGCTCGTAACCATTCTCACCGATGGTGACGTTTTCGTCACCATGACGGTAGGCGATAATGTTCTCGTCTAGCCGCACTTCCACTGACGCCGGTTGAATAGACAATGGTTTGCGCCAGTCGGTAATGAGTTCGCCCCAATCGATTCTGCGTCGGAGAGTGAAATCACTCAGCGTAGCCATTCCGATAGCCTCCGTCTTCGTTTTCCTTGATCACATGGACCGTGTAGCCTTTATCGCGTAGAATTACTTCAGCTTCAAGAGCAAGGGCAGGCTTCTCTCCCGGGATGATTCCTACCACGCCTCTACCGAGCTCCGACAGTACAATCGCACAGACGTACGCATTATCGTCCAACAAGTCGCTGTAAGTGAGCACATATCTGCCTATCTCATCCGAATATGTGCACCTAGTAAAAGCGATCCTTTCTTTCCGCCACGAACGCAAAGCAAGTGTAACATCCTGAGCATACTGTGCGGTACCCATAAGCTCACGGATCGCAGTGGACGGATCGGTCGAATAATTCCTGATCGTGAAGTTGCAGTCGGTGGCATGCATAAACGCAGCCGCACCCCACCGGTCACCGCATTTCGCCAAATCAACGAAAGCAATATCAACAATATTCTCCATAACACTCACGCTTCCGTAATATAGTTGTTGAGGTGATCGCGTGAAATAGCGGACACGAACCCTGTGAGCCGGTCTCGAACCTCCCTGGCGCGATCCTCCGGCATGAGCTGCCTGTCAATGGTGTCCCAGTAGGCGTTTTGCAGAATTGCGATCACCGCCTGGTCTCCTTGCTCGTTGACGAGTTCGCGAAGATACCATGCCGCTTTCCCCATGTCAACATTCTCGTCAGCACCGTCCTTGTGGCCGGCCCTGAAAATATACTTCAAGGCACTGCCAGTCAGGTAGTCTTTGTCGCGAATGAAAGTGATGGGCTCAGGGGTGAGGGCCACATAGTGTGACGGGTGACTTACCTCGTTCTCGCGCATATCACTCTCGACACACTCGCTATTCTTCTCTGTGACATAGAGAGTGTCATCACACAAGGTCAACTCATAGCGCCGCTCGTCGAACGTGAGAAACGCTCCCCCACCACCTTCGTTCTCATACCAAATGCACCATTCGCCAGTGAAATACCGACAAACTTTCTTGACGGGCGCATCATAGTTGTCAGAAGCGTGATACCAAACCGGACCGTCCGTGAATTTCAGCTCGCAGCCGGGATCAGACTTATATGCGCCAATACGCCACAAATACCAACCATCATACTTCCGCCCTAGAGAAACGTAGCGCCGGCTCCAACAGTCCACTCGCCATTCACAGAAAGAATTGCGGCGGACGTGCACCTCCCAGAAACCATCATGCTGCACCACCTTCGAAACATACTCATACACGCCGTTTGGGTAGTAAATCTTCTCGCACCCATCATCTACAGGTGACGCAACATAATCTCCTCTCTCTGTCTGCGTGATCGAATACTCGTTGTACTTGAAATAGTGTCTCCGCTCTGCGTCAGCCTGAATAGAATCGAAACCAATCCCCTTGTCGTCGCCGGTTTGCGATATGATTCTCTCTTTACTACCGTCCGGCAAGTACAGCCAAACCGGCTTCAAAAACACCACGTCCACAGTCGTTCACGCTATTCTAGTTGCCGAGAGTGCCGACCGTGGCAAAGTAGGCGAAAAACACCTGAAGCCACCAAAAAGCACGCCACGCCAGAGACAGTCCAACAACTCCAACAATGAGGGCGACTGCACCCATTGCCATGCCCTCACCCGTGGATCGCGGTCTGCGAAGCCATGCCACGAAACGATTCGTAGGGCGCGGCGGCGCCATCACACTGAGCGGCACAGACCATGCGGGCGGCGCCGGGGCAGGCCGAGGCGGCGGGGGAGGCGGCGTAGGTGCACTAGCCGCGGGCGGTGGAGGTGCAGGGGTAGGTGCCGACGGGGCACTCGAAAAAGTAGACATAATAGTTTCCTCACTTTCCGTTCAGTTCTGCCATGAGACGGTTAGTCCAACCGTCACTGTAATTGAAACTCGTACGTTTAGCGTGACGTGTGCTCTTGATTCTCTTCGCCCGATTCCTCTTGTGCTCCTGAAACTCGACTGTCTTGCGACGGACTTCGTCTTCGCGTCCATCCATGCGGTGGATTGCTGGATATTTCATGATTTGACCCACTCGATCTGGTCGCCGAGAAGCCCGCGCAAATCGTTGATCAGATTGCGCGCGTTCCCGAACTCTTCTTCGCTGATATCGAAAATTCTGTAGACGTTTCCTTCGGTGCAGACCACAAGGAAGGAATCGTGGGCGTGTTCGGGGATGAAAACGTTGCGGACGTTTCCGATGAGGGCGGGCCGCTGAACGGGAATGGCCTGTACGAGGTCGGCTCCAGTGAGAATTGCGACGGCGGTCACTCGCTCAACAGGGATGCCCCGAAATTCGTTCTCGCCTTTCTCGTACCCCTTGGCGGGGAAGTGAATCTTGGTACCCTTCAGGTTGGTGAATACTGCTCCTCCGGTAGTTTTGCATGATCCGTATCCGGTGCGACGGCGTGCCATGATGTTCCTCTTCTCAAAATATGTGTGTGTGATGGTGGTGGGTGGCGGCCCGTCGCCCACGATGGGCCGCCACTGTTATGTGTATGTCAGTTCTCCAGCCACCAATCGGCCAGGTAGGCGATGGTCTCGTCGGTCAGGTAGGAGAGTCCCTCGTGGACGATGGTGAATCCGTCGGCATCGTACTGCCAGAGTCCCCAGGAGACGACGTCGTCGCACACGTGGAGTCCGAGCGCCTGCCCGCCGTCGGTGGTGCGTCGTATGAGGCCGATGATGTTGCCGGTCTCGTCAACCCAGTAGTCCGTGTCGCCCCAGGCGTTGGCGGCAGTGCCGACGGTGTAGGCGATGTCGGTGTCGGTGGCGATGTTCTTGGTGGTGGTGGTCATTGCTTTGTCCTCTCTATCTCTGGCTGGGTGGCTTGTCCTCCCTGCCGATGACTTAATCATGCTCTCCCGTGTGCTGCGGGTCAACCCTACACAGTGGTGACCCATCCCACAAACCGATGTTGTGCGAAGTATTGACAGACACTGTGCACATGTGGTATGCGCGCGCACGTACCTATATACGTTACGGATGTACCCAGGTGCTCATGATAAAATTAAAGCCACCGAAAACCTTTACGAAAGGCGGTGCAAAATTGGCAGATTCCGTCACAGAATATGCTGCGTCGGAAATGAAATATTGGTGCACCACAGGCGACTACGGGGGCACCGGTTACGCCCAGGATAACCGTTGGACTTGCTACTGGAACAGTAATGATGCCGGCTGGAAAACTGGTCCCGGCGACATGGATTGCAGTAGTGGTGTAGCGGGCGCTTACAATGTTGCATTCCACAATGTGTGGGGAACTGGCTGGGATGACCCGATCATGTTCCCGCGGACCGGCGAAACATGGACCGAAACCCTGAATTCCTTGACTGCGAATCGCGGTTTCATGGATATTGGGGACACATGGTACGGGTCTACGCCGTCAGGTGGATTCCATGTCGGCGACTTGGTCCTGAAGACCACCGGAGACGGCGGCCATGTTGCAATGTGTGTGCGCGAAGACGACGGCTCATTCAACGCGGGCGACCCGCTCCTCGCTGAGGCATGGATTAACGAGAATGGCGGCATTTCGGAAGGTCAGATGGGGGATCAGACCGGCTACGAAACGCACGTAGTCCGGTACAGTAGTCACCCGATGACTGTTGCGGCCTCATGGTCCACGTGCATCCGTTTCGGAAAGCGGACCGACTCCGATAACGGGCACGAGTCCGCCGGCTCATACCGCCTTTCTTCAATTCAGGAGGCCGTCCTCAGGGCCGCCGATGCGGAGAATTGCCCCTGGTGGGCCGCTCTCGCGTGCCTGTGGATGGAGACCGGCGAGCGTGGCGCAAACATTTACGGGCACGACGCCGGCGGTGCCGGCCCGCACGGTGAGGAAGTGACCGAAGAGAATTTCCGCGAGTTCCTTGCGGCAATTCGAAACGGCGAAAACTCGAACGGCGTCGGTCCGTTGCAGATTACGTATCCGGGTTATTTCTTTGATGATCCTGATCGTGAATGGTGGATGCCGGAGAAGTCGGCTGAGGTCGGCTGCCGTATTCTTCGCGACCTTATCAACGCTGAAGGTGACAGCTATGAAGCGTTGAAGCGTGTCGGGTCGCGTTATAATTCAGGGAATCCGTATGACGCGTATGAGTCTTATGGGATTCTTTTCAGTAATCGTTGCAAGTCTTGGTATGATTATGGCCGCCCGTCCGGGGGCGCCGGAGAGGAAGTTTGGGATATGAGCGAGGGCGTTGATCTGCTTAGGGAGATTCGCGATCTTTTCCGTAGTGGAAAGGCGGGGGACCATTTCGCGGGCGACATGAATTGGTACGCCAAGGCCACCTACGAGGAGGTTAAGTCTATTCACACGTCCGTGGATCAGATTTTGCATTCTGTGACTCCGGGGCAGGAGAATGTGCGTGAGGCGGGCGCGATTTATGGTGCCGTGAACGAGATTCGTAAGGCCGTGTCGACGCCGTCGTCTTTGCAGGCGCATGATGGTGTCGCAGAGTCTCCGACTCCTGAGTCTCCTGCTCCCGCTCCGGCTCCGGAGCAGAATTCCTGACACGGCATATTGGTATTTATCGTGACTTGCTTGCTCGCTACTATGCTGAGTGTTACGTCATGATGGATACGAAATGCGGGGAGCTTCACTCTCTTCCCTCCCCGTGATCTCCTGTGGCAGTGGTAGAGCAAGTCTCCGGACGGTCAATGAAAGATCGTCCGGAGACTTGCTTTTGTTGTGTGCTATACTTCCCTCGTACCGCTTATTGGTTAATACACAAATATTTTCCTACACGTTCCGACGGTGCAACAAGAGAATACCATCGCCCTCACGTTTTCCTACATTCTTCCCTTAGCAGCTCTAGGAGCCAACGTGAGGGCGATGGTATACAATCCATCTAATGAAAGTGAAAATTAGAGTGACTAAGTCGCTTTATGTTGCTACTATTTTTGCGGCCGTCATGGTGACGACAAACACGGCACTCATGGTGTATGATGATTTCACCAACGGCACTATGAATGTGACTCGCGATTCTCTGTGGTGTGTTGGTGCAATTATTCTCTGGGCCAGCGTACGCACCGTACGGTTCATGCGGACTGTCGGATACCATCCGGGATTCCATAGAAAGTAACTAAAACATAACATTCCCCGCCTAGCGATGATAATACTAGGCGGGGAATGTTATATAATTCCTATTGCAGCCCTGCTAAGCAACTCCAATAAAAGAGGACATTAGATACATGGTGCCTCATTTCTTAAACGATGTCCTCTCCGACGCCACCCTAGTAGCTTTGGCTGCCCTCACTGGCACAATATTCTCAAACGTAACGCAACGCAAAAACGCGCGCGACCAGGAACAGATATCAATCCTGGACATCACCGTCCGATCTCTTTCCGAGAGAGTGACCGCCCTGGAGGCCAGTCTTGCGGCCGCCGAAAGAGCAGCAGACCTGGCAGAGGACGGCCGCCGGCGGGCAGAAGTGAAATGGTGGGAGGCCGTCTCTTTCGCGCACACTGTCCTCGATTGGGGCAGGTCCCTGAAAATTCTGATACCATCTGATAAAGAGGACTCAATCCCTACTGAGCCTCAAATTCCGGATTCCATGAGGTGATTCATAAATATGTTTACTCCCGAGGTCCGCAAGGCCCTTTACGCCCTGCTCACCGCCGTTCTCGGTGTTTTCGCCGCTTTCAATGTTATTTCCGCCGACCAGGCGTCCCAGTACGCTGACGCTGCTACCCAGATTGTTGGTGCTCTGACTCTGGCGCTGGCCACGTATCACACTCGCCCCGGCGCTGCCGCTGGCCGTCACGCCGCCGGTGAGGGTGAGGCCGCTGAGGACAAGATCGCCTGACCTCCGCCCTCATAGAACATTACTGCCCCCTACCGCATGTTCGGTAGGGGGCAGTAATGTTTCACGTGAAACACGATGGGGTGTGTTTCACGTGAAACATTCACCATCGTTCCATATCGTCCCCGACGATGCGGGCGATCACATCCTCATCATGGCGTTTAGCGACAGCCCACAGGAAAAGATGACGCCCCGCGTCCCGCGCGTCGTCCGCATCCGGCTGGCCTACACTAGCTCCTGTGGGCCAGAAATCGAGTAGCTTCAAAACATGGTCGGGCATGGTTGTTTTTGCCATCGCAGGAGTCTGCCAGACGATATCCCCGATCTCCCATTCCAGCACGGCATTGATTCTCACTGGGGTGAGGTCTGCAAGAAAATTATTGCCAGGTCGAAGATCGAACTGCTCGCACACGACAATATCTGGGGAGAATTCGTTTCGTGTGTTCAGAATGTCGTAGACGCTGGCCGTCCAATGTTCATATTTGAATTGTTGAACGTGAATGATTGAGAATTCGCGGTCGTCATGGAAGTCTCCGACGACGATTCCCGTTGACTTGCCGGGATCGACGGCCATCACCCGCTGCATCATGCCTTTCCTCCTCTCTTTCACTTTCGTAGGCTTCGCCGCGATCTGTTCACGGTAGCAATATTTTTCACCGTGTCCGAACGTACTCCGTCTACTTTGAGCCATAGCGTGTCCGGCGTCATTGGCTTGCCTCGACCTTTTTTCAGAGTCCACGGCGTATCCGGGTCATCCGGGAAAGGTAGATTCTTATAGCACCATATTGCACAATCCTGCGGGGAATCGAAATGGAAGTCCTCTTTCGGTATGTATCTTTTCAGGTCATAAATGCGTCGCATGAGTGATGGGGTGAGCCATTTCGGTAGTTCCTTGTACATGCGAAGCGATGAGCTAGTGCACGGGCAATTCACGGGTTCGCCGCCGCTGAAACGCGAGACACGGATCCATTTCTCTTCCCCGCAATTCACGCAACGCATATGAAAATACTTATGGTGATCGCTCATGAACCTGTACTCAGGGGACGTGACCTCCCACTGCCGAAAACGACGTCCCATCATTTCCGGCTCCTCCCCGGTCAAGTTCTTGTTCACTGGCTTGACCGGGTGAAGAATGCGGCGCTCGCGACCTTTCTTTCTTGTCTTGGTGCGTATGATAGAGATTTCACCTGGACGAAATATCCCGTTTTCGGTCGTGAACTCCCATTCGAACACAACTGATGGATTGAATTCGTTGTAGCACCATTCGATAGCTGACATCATGCCGTCGAACTCAAAATTATCTACACCGTTCTCTTCTCGCCACGCCCAGATATTGAGGCGAATGTCGTTGTAGGAGCGGCTCGGCATGAGCGTCTCGTTTGCTTTGCGATGGTAGCGCAGGTACGGCATATCCGGTGTATGATCTAGTGCTACGTCAAGGTTGCATGGGGCGATTGGCTTGGTAATGTCGGGGCGCACGAAACGCCATTTCTTGTCCTCGGGGACCTCCAAATAGGTGAAGCACCATTCCAGGGCGGCATCTACGGAAGGGAAAAGGAACTCCCCGTCGGGGACACTTGTTTGAAGTCGCTCCAATCTGTTAGCTGCTAGCCTGTACAGTTTGTATGATGGTTGCATCATTTGCGTGTTTCTCTCTTCTCTTATTCGGTTGAATAGCGGGGGCAACACTTACGTTGCCCCCGCTATTCAAATCATGCGACCATGCGTGTCAGAAAACTACCGACCATGCGGACGAAGTATCCTTTTTGGCCTCAAAATCAATGGAAGAAATCTCAGCCCTAGGAGGCCAGAAAGCGGGCTTCGGCGCACCGTCCTCGCCGAGGACCGTGATCCCGTTCTCGTCCTGCTCGTATGCAGGGCGACCGTAATCGTCAAGACGAGGCCTGGGCTTGCTCATTCGTGTCACCAATGTTGCGTGAGCGCCTTCCAGATTCTCGCACACGCGCTTCACGGTCGTATCGATCTTCTGCGGGGACAGGAGATCGGCCCGTTCCCTGGCGTCGGCCGGCCACAGACCAGCGGCACTGAAATACTTCGGAATGTTGAAGTGAATGAAAGTTTTCCCATTCTTGTTAATGGTGAAGACGGTGCGGTCGGTGAGCGCCTTTCCGGCGTCCTCGTCGTCACCGTCAATCATCCAATCGGTGACAAGCATCGGCCGTCCGCTCTTGGATGTAGTCATTTCGGCCTTAGTGATGAATGCTGAGTGCTTTCCGGGCTTGGGCGGCTCGAAATTGCCACCGCCGGTGGCGACTTCCAGGGATGAGAGGTCGGTTCCGAAGTTGAAGCCAGTTGCCATAATTATTGTGCTCCTATAAGTCGGTAGTAAAGAATTGCGGTGGTCAGTTCTCGCCGGTGGTGGGCTTGCTGCGGAGTGCTTCCCTGATCGCGTCGGCGGCGATAGCGAGAGTCTCAGCGGAGACACCACGGTCAGCAGTAACAGTAATCTTAGCCATAATAATTTTCTCTCTTCCTGTGATTATTCAGTGGCTAGTGATGTAATTGTGAATCTTGGTCATGCTCGGATTCCCCATTGCTGGCGGGAACCCGCGCGTCTGTTGCTTTGTCACAACGTTCGGTTTGCGAGTGTACAAGACTGGCACGGTGATTTCTTCCCCGTCCCCATTGTCAACGTTCGCCCACTCCATGTAGCCGACGAAATTGAACAAAGCGGGGATGCGCTGCCCAGACTTCTGCCCCTCAAAAGACGGGGCGATGAAAGTTTCCCCAGTGACCTCGTTGCTTTCACGCGCGGAATGCGTAATAGCAATGAATGAAATGTCGGGGGCGTCCAGGAACACGCTGATCGCCTTCAACAGGGAGTCGTATACCGCCCGCCATTTCGTCCACGTGTCATTCGACACAGCCTCATAATGGGTCAGGATGAGTTCCTGGCACTTGTCCAGCGTGTCGAATACGACAGTCTTGTAGGGAAATCCTGTAAGATTGCGTGCAATATTGTCGCAAAGGTTAGCGCAATCAACCCACTTGTCACAATGCACGACAGTAATGTTCTGCAGGTTCCCCCAATCCCGTACCGGGAGCGTGCCGGATTCGAAATCAACGTACAGGACGGGCGACATGTCGTCCACCTGTGATGCTGTGGCTGCGAGCGATGTTTTGCCGACACCGCTCACGCCGTGAATGAGCATGTTGAAATGGTTATTCTGCTCGGGGTTCACGACCGTCATTCCGAGACGGGCGAGAGTATCCTCGAAAGTCATGTTATGTTTCACCTCCTAACCGTTGATAGTGTAGTTTTTGAATGCTTCTGTGTGGCGCTCATGCGAGCAGTACCAACATAGAGGAGACGATTGGAGACTGTCAACACCACTGGCATGTGACCTCGCTCTCTCCCAAATGTTTCTGAGTCTCTCCAAAGCCGCGAGCGCAACGTCCCACCGCCACGGGAAAGAGAACTCACAGATACTGTCCGGCACGACTTCCACGCTGCAATCCCTCGGGAGAGCAACAATAGAACAGTGAGCTACCTCGTGTCCGAGCTGTGTGAGACCGTACCCGTAGAGCATGATTTGAATATAGTATTTACGAAATTGTGCGCCCGCTACCGTGTTAGCGAACTGAGGCAATTCACTGCCCCATTTGACACTCTTCTTGAATGCGGAAATCTTTTTCCGTGAGAGTAACTTCCAGTCCAGGACCGTTTCCGCCGCAATATCGAAGCGATCCACACTCCCAGAAATGCGCCCATAGTCTTCAAGATCGCACACCTCTACTCTCTGCTCCACTAGAACATTCGGCTCGTTTTTTGTGCGTGATTCCGCGTAAGCGTGAAATGCGGTGCCGAGAAACGGCGCCAGCGGCATGCCCGTGTTTTCCGTATCGTGCGGGATTCCGAGAAGCTTGTCGGCAATGCATCGTTCACAATCGTCGCCGATCTCACTTACGCCAATGCGTGTTTGTTTGTCACGTTCGGTTGGGGCGAAAACATTACTGACCGCTGTTGCGGCGGCCGGGCTCAAATTCAAATTTCCCCCCTTCCTGAATTGCGGCGATAGCGGCGAGCCTGACGTCGCGGTGAACTTCAATGTCACCGCTCGCAATATCTTCAATGAAGAATAGTCTTGCGTCGCCGGCCGGCATGATTTCATAGACGGTGCCGTCAAGCTCTTCTGCCAGCATTGCGGCCTGCTCAAGATTTGAATAGACCCGATAGTCGCCTTTCTGTGACGATTCCCAAACTAGATAGACGCCCATTAGTGTTTTTGCTCTCTCTTCCTCGGTATACTGATTGGATGGTGTGTGTTATTCGACGATGGTTGCTGTGAGGCCGGCCCGCTCCTCGATTGCCGTGGAAATAACGGCCGCATAGCATTGGATCCGCCAGATGTTCTCCGATCGAATGCTGGGTACGTGCAGTTGCATTGTCTTGACGCCGAATTGTGTCGGCCATTTCAGGATGATGGTGTGTCCGGCGATCTCGTCAATCGTGGTGCCCTGTGTGATGCGCATAATATTTTTCACCTCTCTTCTGTGGTGAGCTCGTAAATGTCGAGATTGTTATTGGTGGCCATGCCGCGCACAATGGTAATGTTGTCCATGGTGACGTGGATGACATTGACGTCTGAGTGTTCGTCGTTCACTGGGGCGACGATCAGGAAGTTCCTGTCGACAAGTTCACTGTCGTCGGATATGAGGATGTTTCTGATGGTGCCTGTCATGCGGCGTCGCACTAGACGAATGGCTGAGCCGCTACGTGTTTCTGTCTTCATGGCATCTACTGTAGATGGGTGGTGGTGGTGCACGCAACCCATGTTGGGCGTGGCGTCTATCACGTTTCATATGAGGCCGCTCTCGCGCAGACGCTCATACCCCGCCGCCAACCTAGGCTCCACAGCCGTCACGTCAACAGTATTCTCACACTGTAAAAGAAAACGATTCACTCGTTTTGTTTGCCCCTTACGATTCAAACGAGCAGACGCCTGCAAATTCAAAATCACACTATTATCCTCACTCAACCAAACCTCAGTATTGCAAGCATTCTGCAAGCCGTCAATCCCCTCAGCGGCGGCCGCAATAACAGCACACAGAATCCGCGGCCCGTCAGGCTCCAAGAATCGTCGCCACTCATCTCGATAATCACTAGACAATTCAACGCTCTGATAGCCGGCATCGGCCAGCCGTTTCCGCAACGGTGTCATGAATTTACGCGAGTGACACCACAGAATAACTCTCTCGTCCGACGGCAGATCAGACAGAATATCGAGGGTGGCGTCAATCTTCGACGACCCTCGCTCCTCGAACTCAACATTATCGTCCACTATTTTCAGCGGCCCGAGAGTGATTTGCCTGAGACGCCCGTCTAGAACGGCGGCGGACGAGGCCACACTGGCCCCACCATCCATAATCGCCAAACGATGATCCACGAACTCCCGATACATCCTCTTCTGTTCGCGTTTCATCCCACAGGAGACGCGTTGAACATTCACGGGGGGTAGATCACCGAAAACTTCACTCCCCCGCATCACAGACCAAACATCACCCATGGAATCACGGAGAGCACCCGGCGTCTTTTCGCCACCATAAATCCTGGCATACATGGACGCCGCAAAAGGATTGAACTCGGAAACGAAAAACTTATCCGCAAACCGATAGAAACTACGGTCAACACTATCCGGGTTCAAGAATTTGAGAACACCGTAAATGTTGACGGGTTTATTGCCGGCGGGCGTGCCCGACAGGCCGAGACGATACGTTGATTTCAATGCTTTTACGGCCCGGAAAGACTGAGTGCGGTGATTCGCGATGCGGTGAACCTCGTCCACGACCACCATATCGAACGATTTCCTTGAGAAGGAGGCATTCGGCCATTTCTTCGCTTCTACCGCCTTTCCCAGAGAAACCAATAGCTCAAAATTAATAACCCACCATCCATTCTTGCCGTTCAGCATGCCTTCAATGTTGGTGCGCCCCGCCTTGGTAGTGCGCGACAGTACTTTCGCTTCCCGGCCGGTAATGATCTTGACGCTGGTCTGCCATGGCGGAATGACGCGCTTCGGGCACACAACAATGACCCGTTTATCGGCACCGAGTTTCCGCGTGACCCAGATGGCGCCGTACGTTTTGCCACAGCCCGGCTCCCAAGCCAGCAACGCACCGCCACCGTCTCGAATGGCGTGGGCTGCGCGGTTGATTTCTCTTTCCTGTGCCCCAGTGGGTCGAATGCTAATCATTGAAATTCGTCCAAACGATCACTAGTAGGCAGGCTGTGAGCGTGAACACTAGTAGTGTCACTTGTTTTTCCTCTCTTCTGTACAACGAACCCCGCACCACAAGACAATGGTGCGGGGTTCGTTCTGTTGAGTCAGTGGGCGATGACGTGACGCTGCACGGCGTCCCAGTAGGCGTCCTCGTCAACATCCACCACATAGTAGGGGGTGCCCGTGGCGGAGAAATACTGTCCGATCACGTCATCGGCGATAGCGGCAATGTCGTAGTCGTCCGCATTGTCCAGCGTGGGGATGATGTCGAACTCGACGACGTCGTTCCGAGTGCTGCGACGGGCGATGATGTTCATGATTTCCTCTTCTCTCTTGTGCTGCCACCGCTCCTCGGTGACGGCTCTAGTATAGGCAGGCCGTGCACCCCACAGTCAACCCACGCGATCATGATCTGGCTCACATCTCGAGGTGGAGGAGAGACAGCGCCCTCCCCACCGCCACGCTCACGTCGCCACCGCACTCCAGAAGCCTCATGCAATCGAACACCGTATGCGCCCGACCGTCCGCGAGCGGATCATCCGCATGATGCGAGAAGATCAGACCGCTGTCCAATATCGTCACACCCGCGGCCGTGTCACCACCACACGTATACCGCCACCGCCGCCCCACCGACTCATACGGCCAACCAAACAAACCGACAAGATCATTAAACCCGTACTTTGAATTGAATTCTCCAATCACCCCACCATAGCCGCCATCGGGCACAGAAGACAAAGAAACACCATCATTCCTCTCCTCATACCCGATGTTCTCCAACCATTTATCAACATTCAAACGGGCACCGTCAATAAGCCAATGACGCACCCTCAAACCAAGACGATGCGACGGCAGGAAGAAAGCTCGGGACGCTTCAGCGCACGACCCGTCCCACTGGGCTACGGGCCCCAGCACGCTGAAGCACGTCCTGCCGATCGCCTCGCTTTCTCCCGCTGTCATGCTGCGAGTGCACGGCAGAACGACACGGAAACGCGGGGACGGGAAAGATGACGATGCTGTCTCCCACACAATGCCGGTGAGATTCGCCGCCCGCATGCGATCCCCGACGAAATCTTTCCGCGAACCATGATCCGCATCCAAAACAATGGCCGACCGGGACACAAAGTTCCTCTTCTGCCGTCTACCTCCCGAAAGAATGCCGGCGAAGAAAGCAGGGGCATCATATTTCTCACATTTCGAGGGCGCCTCACACAGTGCAGCAAAATCGTTGAGGTTTACGTTAGTGGCACGCCACCCTGTGATGGAGCGAACATTACCCGCTACCATCACAGGGAAACGCACCCCGAAAATATCACTCACTGTACGATGGTTCCGCTATCTGATCCCGCAGGATCGCCTCCACGAGATCATTATCCACAATTTCCCCTTCCGTCCGGAATTTCACGCCCCGACGAAGAATATACTGCCGATACTCCTCCACACTCCGCGGGGACAGATTCTTCGCCTCCAACACCTGATACAAACGCGTCTCGGTCGGCGGATTACTACTGAAATCATCCACCATACGCGTCAAATCCGGGACAAACACATAGTCGATCATTTTCAGCGCGTCAGGCAGCCAGAAATCGGAGGCTAGGCCGAAAGCTTTCCACACGGCGGACGATGACACGCTCATCTGCTGCTCGAGAAGAGACAGAATAGCGGCAACGCGCATAATGTGATTCCCCATGCGGTCAATGACCGCCTGCACTGCCCGCTGGAAAGGCGACTCGCGGGCCGCCTCCTTAGCCCAGGCTCGCATCGTTTCAACCCAAACATTCCGCGCAGACTCCGTCACGGTCATAGTCATTGGCGTGTTGACAGGCCAAAACTCGGTGGCGCAAGTGACAGTACCACGGAATTCGTGCTGCATCATACCCAGCATTGTGGAAATGCGCTCGGAAGCATGCTCAACAAAACCATCATCACCATGCGCACTCAGGTCATTGTTGGTGACCCATCCGAAAGACGAAGGATCAGACTGGCGGTCCTCCTCATCCAACGCGAAAAGAATGCGCGGTCCCCACCCAGTCTCGAACAGAGACTGTGACATGTTATTGACTACGTCGCCGAGAATCCCGGTGCCGCAGAAAGCAAGAGAATGAGGAACCCTCCCACTGTCCGCCCGTCTCACGCCGTCGTCACCGACACGCACGGACTCGACAGTCCTACCCGAGTAGACGTCGGTCAGGAATCCGATAAGCCCGCTCCGATAACCCTCACCCTGTGACGCGGAATACATATTCTGCAGTTCGTCTACAAACATGATAGACGCCCCGCCAGGACGCTGCGCCATCCGAAGATTCAAACCTTCAGCCGTCACATTAGACCCGAACAAAACACTCGCCATAAGAGACCGCTCGCACGGACTATTATCGATAGTGTTCAGCAAATCTTTACGATCAGCCTCGAGCTCGGCGATACGATTACTGATATCGTCCCGCTCAGTCCGGTATTCGTCAATATCAATACGCCCGCTCTTCCTTTCCAGGGACTCCAGACGACGATACAGGGCGCGAAGCGCAACATCGTTCTCCTGCACGGCCGCCAAAGACTGCGACGAATCCCATCTGAACGCGCCCACGCAATCGTCAAAAAAACCGCGCACCAAAGACTGAGCCGTCGTCTTCCTAGACAAGGTAGACGCCCCCAGGCAGTGCGAGTACAAAGTCAACGGCACCATACTCTGCGCGCTCGCAGACAAATGAGTCCTCGCAGACAACGGGGCAGATACCATCGTAAGGAAAGTCGTCCACAAGAAACGGGGAGGCGTCTCCGGCGACCTAGACTGCAAATAGTCAACAATCCTGTCAGCGAACCAATCATAGTGCACGCCCCCATCCGGGGACGCGAACTCATAATCCGCAATCCTCTCGACACTCAATTGTTCTCCACCTCCACATGGGCAAGAAAACTATTGAAAGCTTCAAGAATCTTGTCGCCGTCGAAAGTGTAGCCAACGTCGCACATAGGGCCCCAGTAACGGTCAGTCTGTTCGAAAATCGTCGCCTTGTAACCGCGCACAATGTCCGCTTCGAAAACAAACCTATGCCCAGGCGATGCGACGACAATGTGAATGCTGTTATTCCAAGCACTCGCTTCCAGGCCGAGCGAATCGTTCCCACCCTTACTAGCATAATTCTTGCACGCCTCCGTAACATGCTTCAAGAATTCCCAATCGAATAGCTTAATCATTTGTCCCCCCACAGTCTCGTCTTGATTTCGGCGAACAGCTCCTGAAGCACCCATGCCCCTGTTCCTCTCTCTACCATTGTCAGTGTTTCGTTCGTGTCGGAATCTCGAATGCTCGCCGAATACTCGCCACCCACAACGTTGAGAGTGCACCCGTATTGTTTCCCGGTGACGTCCAAATAGAGGACGGGCAGATCACTGTCCACCCTGGCATCCTCCCCAACGCCCAACAGGATGGACTCGCAGCGCGGGTCATTGAGCATCTCCGCCACAAACTCAGTCACGATGGGGCGCAGCTCATCGTCAATCACGACTCCTCACCTTCCTTCATGCCAGCCAGTTCCATGAAACGGTTCATGGCATGGACGATAGTGTCCCGATCAGCGTCGCGCCCATCCAAAAGCACATGATTCGACAGCTGAACAACGCGAACCCGCCACTCATCGTCTTTCGTGACAACAATCCTGAAGACAGTCCTATCGTCAGGGTTCCTAGCCGTCGCCTTGAACAGAACCCCAAAAAGACGACCACCTTCATTATTGCCATGCAAAGCAGTGATCGAACACTGGGGCCACTGGGCGAAATCGCCAACACAACTGGCAAGAAAAGCGAACACCGCCCTATCGATACTGGAGTCACTCATTGCCGGCCACCTTACTGCGGTTCGCCGCGACAGTCAAAGCGCGACGGACGTACTCGCCAACACTCTCCGGAGAAATCGCGACGCTCTTCCGCTTAATGGACCTTGCCATCACCGTGTCCCCGGCGACCACGATGCGACACGTGCTGCCAATAGTGATAATGCCACCATCGTAAATTCTGCGGGCAGGCACATGCACATTGAACTCGTGGCGGCGCCCGTCGTCATTCCACTCGCGGACCGCCTGAGTAACGACCGTTCCGAAAACTGTACCCATAGTAATGCTTCTCTCTTCCCAATATTGTGATGGATACTACTATTTACTATTGAAAGGCGCTGGGTTAAATGTCGGAGCCGATCACCTCCTCCGCAGACACGCCCGCTAGATCACACATGTCGACCAACCTGTCCCTGGCGTCAGACCGGGCGCACTCCCACGTCTGCGAACCCTTCTCACTGCCCCGCATTTCTTCCAGACAAAGAATGAAATCGTACGCCAGACGGGCACTCTCCTTCCTCACCCCATGCCGCTCGATACGCTTGCGAATCCACCCAGCTCCAACGGCCGTATTCTCACCCTTGGTGTAAATCTTCCTCCACCACGCATCCACTGCCGTGTTTTTCGGACTGAAATACCATGCCGTCGGCCTACCATTATCAAACACGTACGTTTCAATAACACCGGCCTTAGTGTCCCAAATCATGACAGTAAAACCAGCACTATCGCAATGGCAGGAAGTGGCGGGAGGCATATTCTCCCGAATAAACCCCATTTCAACGTCCCGGTCGGTCACACCCTCATTGTTGGGGCCATCATATTCAAACCTCAACATTATCCTCTTCTCCTCTTCCTCTGGAATTGCGGCGGTGTCAGACGATCACACTGTCAGGAATCTCCCGGACTCGAGCACAGAACCAACCCCACGCCTCCTCCACGGCATCCGACCGGTCAGGGGAATCCAACGCGCCCAGGGCGAGCTCAACACCGCTCCTGCCCGCACCAACAGCAATCTGCCCGATAATCTCACCATTGAAATAGACGACGATCAAAGAATCACCCGCCATCGCAAGAGTAATACCACAAACAGCCGCCACCGAAGCGAGACACTCCATAACCGAGGCGCCCACAACAAGACGATCAAACATTTCCTGCACACCATCCGCAACGTTCTCACCACGAACTACACCAACATTGGTCCCCCACTGGAGAGTCTCAACATTGTCCACGGTCAACGCGGCCTCACCCGAAATGAACGTCATCTCACCCATCGGCTTCGCGTAAATGTGGAACCGCGAAGAACGTGTGAGAGGCTTCGCCGGCCCCCACCGGGTAGTAGCCTCAATGGGAGTGCGGGAATGCTCAATAACAGGATCATTAATGAGATCATCCACAAAGTGATCCCAGATGGGACGCTTCGAAACGTCCTCACCCGAAAACTCGTCAACGTCCAGCGCGGCGCCGCTTCGCCTCATAGCAACCATCATGGTGCCAATCGTCTTACCGCCAGACGACACTATCAGAGTCGAAAACTCATCCTCCTCAACGTGGAGACCATGCTCGTCAGCCAGGGTAAGAATACGATCATAGATCCTCGCCACAGCCAGCATGGAAGCCAGTCCCTCGTTAGCGGAATGGCGGTCGTCCGGAAATTCGGGCAGGTAGACTGGTGCAAGACGATCGGACAGAAGAATGTCCTCCCGGTCCATTATCTGCATTGTGCCGTCCAACCAAATGCCCCGCGACCAATTCGTGACGTCAAGGGTGAAATGCGCGTCGAAAAACATGACGTTCTCTTCCTCTAGTGTTTGTGTCGTTCGGAATTGCGGGGGTTACCGGACTCCCAGCGCGCCCCACAGGGCCCATACGGCCGCCACGACACCGAGCGTCCCGACAACGGCGAAGCACGATGCGGTCAGGTAGATGACGGCGGCCAGGATGATTTCGCTGCTCCGCTTCAAAGGGCGGCGGGTCGCGACGCTGCTGTTGCGTGGTGCCGCATGCCTCATGGTCATGGTGTCTCCTCTTTCTCCATGGTTGGTCTTGGCTGTGTTGCGGGGTGTTTGCCCCGTCTGACGGGCCGCTGTCTTGCTCCCGATGGACTTAACTCTAGGGCCACGATGCTCGCCTGTCCACACGCCTGGAATGAGACGTCCGCCACACTATGGGTGGCGGGTACTGGACACGCCAGCCCACCACCCCCGGAACATCGGGCGATGGGCCGCATACGGTCGCGCCCTCCACCCCATGTGACCATAAGGCGGAGGACGCGATGCCAGTCCGGACGCAGGAGCCTCTCAGGGCCCCGAAGATCGGTATGCCATTGCTAGCCCCTGTCGCACCATCTCACACAATGTCAATGTCATTCTCCTCTAGTACGCCCTCAATCTCCTCAACATTCCCCTGATCCACGCCAGCGACACTAATACCACAATCGAGCTCACCGTCACTGTGCTCAATGATTTCGAGCTCGAGCGTGACACGGTCCAAACCAAAAACGATTTCCCTGCCCAATAGTGCGACAGGTCGCATGTCCACGTATCCGATAGTACGGAGAATGTCGAGGGCGCGGATCATCATGTCAGCGCCACGCGCGACAGTGGCGAGCAGTGCCGTCAAATGTTCGGGCGTCTCCTTTCTGTCGTTGACGCTCACCTCGTAGTCCGTGCCATCCATGTGCTCGACCAGAATTGCGATGTGTGAGCCTTGCCCGTTCAGCAGCTCATTAGTCCTGCACGTGTCCATGTGTCGGATGAGCATTTCCTCATCCAGTGCATTGCTCACTGCGTCTGTCCTCTCTTCCTTGTGCGCGCCGACCTTCGACGGTGCGTCTACCGTAGAAGGGCGGTGGGGGGTGCTGTCAACCCCCAGCGTATGTGACATGCGTCTCGGTGGGCTGCGAGAGCTTCTGCGCCCACGGACCTGCACTGCCGCCCCGTATACGTCATCCTGTGAGCATGGATACCCCACCTACTTCACACACCCTCGCCCCTTCAAGCCCGAGACCCTGATGGCCCTCATGCTCCGCTACATCGAAGACAACGAAGCGGGCGCCGACAGGTATGCGCATGCGCTGGTGAGCGCTCTCGCCGCCGACCTCGGCGCCCGAGACGCTCTCCGGCTGACACGCGACATTGCCACCGAGTCCACGAACGACATCAGGACCTTCGAGGGAGAGGAGGTGGGGCCTCAGTGCGTCTACGGTTGAAGGGCGGTGTGTGATTGGGTGCGAGTGGTGTCGACCGCCGGGCGTGCCGATCTTCCACAGTTTCCGTTAACCTTCTGTTCATTTTGTTAACCTTCCGTTTACCTTCTACGCATGTGGGTTGTTTGCTAGCAACTAGCTTTCTAGGGTAAAAACACCCGTTTGTGTTATTACAATATTGGTGCGTGTCGTCACACCTCCCGCCCTTGTAGCAAGGGATCGTGTCGGGGCATTTGGCGTGATTGCAACGAATAGTCCTTGTTGTAGTTTCGTTGTTGGCAGTGTTTGTTGCGGTGACTTTGGTCCCGTATGCTACACTCGAGTAGACGAATCGTCGGAGACGATCTGCGGCGTAGCCGCTGAGGAGCCCTAGCGACGCAAGCGAGCGTTACGCCGCAGGGTGTTTTCGAAGAGCTCGCCACTGTGTTGGGCCCAACCTATACTCTTAAAAGAGTACTAGAATTAGACACTGTCTACGCGTGTTAGACGGTGTCTAATTAGGGAATACGTGTTATAACGTAATTAAGGGCGCACAGTGTTCAATGTTGAGCACTGTTACCGTTAACAACGAACAATGCTGTGGTGTAGACGACAACGTGTGGTGGATGCAACACACGCCAACCCAGAACACATGAACCCAAAACACAAGGGCGCGTGTTGTGCTACGTGCGTGCTCGCAAAGCTGCGCGCGCACTACACAACACACGCCATTCCAAAACAAAGAAAGACGAGGGAAACGAAGAAAGACGAAGAGAAAAGAAGAGAAGAGAGTAGTGTTAGACGGTGGAGGCGCTCGTCTCGCTGACGCTGCGACGCGCCACCACCTAATACAACACAAACGAAGAAAGGCGAGAAGAGAAGAACAGTGAGCAGAACAAGCACACGAGAACACAAACAATTCAGAAAACAAGTACTCGCCCGAGCACAAGCCATGGGCATCACACACTGCCCAGCATGTGGAACCAAACTCCAATACAACAACAACGGACAACGCAAACCCAACAGCGCCGAGGCAGACCACATAATCCCAGCATCACTAGGCGGAACCAATCACCCAGACAACGGCAGAGTGTTATGCGCCAAATGCAACAGCAGACGCGGCAACGGCAGACACGGCAAAGGCAGAGCACGCCACTACCAGAAAAACCAAGACGAACGAGACAGACTACCCATCGCCGTCATGCCAACACAACACACCGACACATGGTGAACCCCCACCGCCATTCCAACAATAAGAAAGGCGACGGAAGAAGAAAGACGAGGCGCAAAAAGAAAGAAGACAAGACGAAGCAACAAAGAACACGATGGTGTTCGGGGATAACGTGCGTGCTCGCAAAGCTGCGCGCGCACTACCCCGAACACCAACA
>ERZ773063.180-NODE-180-length-43022-cov-5.186445_pt1 | contig 43022 bp, 27 predicted proteins | sample MGYA00580625_ERZ773063 | MGnify/ENA primary metagenome ERZ773063 (study PRJEB29015, sample SAMEA2738022) | human oral metagenome | biome: human oral; feature: human-associated habitat; material: dental | place: China | collected 2042 ... | reverse complement strand
CGTGTCCAGCCACGTCACGATAGGACTCTTTTAGTCTATAATAAAGAGCCTTCTCTCCAGTTGCTGGGTTGAAACGTGTCTGTACATTTGCGTGCATGGGTGCAAAGTAACAAAAAAAAATTGATATGCTGGTGTCCTACAAATCAGATTTTGCCCATATTTAGAAAACGCTATGCCTGATTATTAAGCACTTAGCAAATCAGAAGCCTTCAAAATATACTGAAAATTTATGAAAAATAATTTTGCCCGTTAAACTTGGGCTAAAAGTCGTAAAGAGCACCTTTTGCAAGCCAATTAGGCATCTTTTAGAAGCCAAAAGAGCATGTATTGTTTTAGAGTGGAGTGAAAATAGTTTACGAACACTGATTAACAAGGAAATAACCTGTTTGTAAAAAACAAATAGAAATAGCATCTATTTTCATTTTCTGCATTTTATCTTGTAGTTTATTTCCCATTGTAAGACCATCTAATTGGATATAGTCATACCCTCAAGTGTATAAGTCTTTATTCTATTTACAATCCATTCATTTAATGGAAGAACCATTTTTATATCAACAGAACAAGCTGCTCTTTACAATACTACACCAACATTAGATTGGCAGAGTTGCCTTTCTCAACCATTCTTTCTCGTTACCTTCTAAATAGGGAGACAAACTTTCATAAACACGATGATGGTAGTTATTAAGCCACTCACGTTCCTCTGTACTCAGCATTTCAAGCACAATCGGAGCCGTATCAATCGGTGCAAGCGTAAGTGTTTCAAACTTAAGAAAATCACCAAAGGCTGTAGATTCAGCAGGAACAATCAATAATGTGTTTTCTATACGCACACCAAACTTTCCTTCCAGATAAATACCAGGCTCATTAGTAACAGTCATTCCTGCTTGAAGTGGAGCAGGACGCCATTCCATTCGTATCTGGTGAGGACCTTCATGCACATTCAGATAACTCCCTACTCCATGCCCTGTTCCATGCATATAATTATACCCTTCTCGCCACATCGGTGCACGTGCAAGCGCATCAATCTGTGATCCACACGCACCTGCAGGAAAACGACACATATCAAGTTGAATATGTCCCTTCAGCACCAAAGTATAAACTCGACACTGTTCTTCAGACAGTTCGCCCAAAGCAATAGTTCTTGTAATATCTGTCGTACCATCCAAATATTGCGCTCCACTATCAATGAGCACTAAACCATGTGGCTGAACAGGAATATCCGTCTCTGGCGTTGCTTCATAATGTACAATAGCTCCATGCGCCTCATAGCCTACTATCGTATCAAAAGAGATACCCTTAAACTTTGGCTGTTCAGCACGTAGAGCCGTTAAACGCTCATCAAGTGAGATTTCCGTCTGCCCACCAGCCTCAACAGCAGACTTTAGCCACGCAAGGAATTTTACCACAGCCACACCATCACGCAACATCGCAGCACGGAATCCATCCTGCTCCACTTTGTTCTTCACAGCCTTCATACTGGCAATTGGAGAAACACCCGAGCACACCTTCTCAAAAGGCACTGCCGTTGCCAACGAATAGTTTGTAGAGGACATATCTACTAACAGCGATTTACCCGCATATAAACGAAGTCCCTCTACAACCGAGTCATAAGCCTGTACATCTATATGTTCTGTTACCAAATAGGCTTTGACCTCCTCGGGAAGTTTTACATTATTTATATATAAAGTAATATTTTCGGGCGAAATCAATAGATAAGATACAAAAACAGGGTTACAGTGCACATCACTCCCTCGCAAGTTCAACATCCATGCAATCTCATCAAGAGCTGTTACCAATAATCCATCAGCACCACAATCTAAAAGATGCTTACGAACTCTACTTATCTTACTCGAAGTTGATTCGCCAGAATACTCCAGCGGATGAAGGCTTACCATATTGTCAGGGATTACAGGTCTGTCCGTCCAAAGTTCAGCCATAGGGTCAGCATCTGTTCGTACAGTAATGTTCCCTTTTGTCGCCAACTCTTGTTCCATCGCAGCAACCTCTGCAAAAGAGTTTACATTCCCGTCCAGTCCAACCACAGCCTTTTCATAAGTAGACAGTTCACTTGCAAGCCATTCTGACACAGACGGAGTTCCCTCCACACGAAGTTTCATTAGCTGAAAGCCTGTACCGTTCAACTCCTTCTCAGCTGCAATAAAATAACGTGAATCCGTCCATAGCGCAGCATGTTCTAAAGTGACAACTGCCGTTCCTGCCGACCCACTAAAACCTGATATCCACTCACGACTCTTCCAATGGTCAGCTACATATTCACTATTATGGGGATCACTACTTGGGAAAACAAAAGCAGTAAACCCATTTTCTTTCATCCAGGAGCGTAATCTATCAACACCCTCATTAACTGTATGTGTCATATCGTTGTTTTTAAGGTTCAATCTTAAGAAATCTCATCTACTATCGAAGCAACTTATACAATTCCTCCCGTCCTTTGTAAAAGCTACTTTGTTTACGCTGCTAAGTTAAACAATAAATTCAGAACTTCCAAAACAAGCCGACTAAGAATTAATAGATTTGATAGACAGACTTTGCAAAGCCTCTACTTTTTATAATTAATAACACATTTATTCAAAAATATCTTTCTTACATAGTCATTTTTTTCGTATCTTTGCCATATCTATAAGAAAAGGGAATTTAACTTTTAATGAAATATCTATTATGAATTATTTAACAAACGAGAAACTCGTTATCGTCGGTGCTGGCGGTATGATTGGTTCTAACATGGTTCAGACCGTTCTCACACTCGGTCTTACTCCTAACATCTGTCTTTACGACATCTATGAGCCAGGCGTTCATGGTGTATTCGACGAGATGGAGCAGTGCGCTTTCCCTGGTGCTAACCTCTCTTACACCGTTGACCCAGCAGAGGCATTCACTGGTGCTAAGTACATCATCTCTTCTGGTGGTGCTCCACGTAAGGAGGGTATGACACGTGAGGACTTGTTGAAGGGTAACTGTAAGATTGCTGCTGATTTCGGTGAGAATATCAAGAAGTACTGCCCAGATGTTAAGCACGTTGTTGTTATCTTCAACCCAGCTGACGTTACTGCATTGACAGCTCTTATTCACTCTGGTTTGAAACCAAATCAGTTGACATCACTCGCTGCTCTTGATTCTACACGTCTGCAGCAGGCTTTGGCTCACGAGTTTGGCGTACAGCAGGATAAGGTTACTGGTGCACACACATACGGTGGTCACGGTGAGCAGATGGCTGTATTTGCTTCTCAGGTTAAGGTTGATGGCAAGCCATTGTCAGAGATGGGTCTTTCTGCAGAGCGTTGGGAAGAGATTAAGCACCACACCGTACAGGGTGGTTCTAACATCATCAAGCTTCGTGGTCGTAGCTCATTCCAGAGTCCAGCTTACAATGCTGTTAAGATGATTGAGGCTGCTATGGGTGGTGAGAAGTTCACCTTGCCAGCAGGTTGCTACGTTAACGACGAGAAGCTCGGCTTCAAGAACGTTATGATGGCTATGCCTACAACTATCGATGCTACTGGTGTTCACTACACTGAGCCAACAGGTACTCCAGAGGAGATGGCTTCTCTTCAGGCTTCTTACGAGCACCTCTGCAAGATGCGTGACGAGATCATCGGTCTCAACATCATCCCAGCTGTTGCTGATTGGAAGAACGACAACGTGAATTTGTAAGATAGTTGACGAGTTGACCGGTTGACGAGTTAACAAGTTAACAAGTTATATGTTTACAAAGCAAAATATAAAGGCAATCAACTTTTCGTTGGTTGCCTTTTTATTGTACAAAGCTAAGTTAGTTGATGGGTTAACAAGTTATCAATGTTTAGGATCTAATACCAGAGTAATAAGAATGATACATATTGTGGTCTAATGACCGATTGGGGTTTAACAGACAGGAAAGATTTTATTATAGTGCTATTCTTAACTTCATCATACATACACATATCTTACAAGAATATTTTTGTTTCAAATTCCTGTCACTTTTAACACTTTGTTTATTCCTCTGTAAACTAACAAGTTAAACACATACAACAAATGACAGCAGTGACAGCAAATTGAATTTCAACAATTGCCCAAGCAGCTCCACAAACTAAATGTGTATCCACACTAAATATCTACAGTCCCGTTATCTGATTACAAAGCAAATAAAAAGAGGATGTATCAATTTTGACACACCCTCTTTTCTATTGTACAAAGCTAAATTACTTCTCAAAGCTATGGAAGAAGCTTGGATTTCCTTTCACCTGTACGACTGGACCAACCACTTCTTTCGTGTCAGGATTATATGTGTAAAATCCATTCGCTTTCTTATTGGCACTTCCGAAGACAATCAGATTTTTATGCCTGCCGATGGCTATTCCTTGCGGGTTGGAAATTTCCATTCCCTTTATGACAGCCACCGTCTTCTGCTTTAGGTCGATAACAACAGGAATATTGGTAAGGCTGACATAAGGATTCTTCAGTCCGTTAGGATCAAGACCGAATGAGGTAGCATAGGCGTAAGCCTTTCCGTTGCCGGCGTAGAATATCGTTGACAGGAAGTCGGCATGTTTTGTCGTTAAATCTGCAACCTCTGTTTTGTCAAGCCGGATACAGTAGTCGGGATCTATGTCTGTCGAGCCATTCTTTATGCGTACAATACCTCCATTAAGTCCTGGGATGAAACCGAACGAGCCAATACAGTTGATGTAAATATCTTTATTTTCGTCCATGAAGATGGAACCTGGGTCAATCGGACGTGTGGCAAAGCAAAGTTCCAAAGACGTGTTGACAATATGCTTTTCAACCTTATCAGTCTTCACATCAATCATCGCCAGCTCAATATTGTTACGTGTAGGCATATACTGTCCATTCATCTGATTCAATCCGACAAAAAGTTTACCATCACGGATAATCATAGCAGCAGGTGCGACTCTCGTCTCTTTCTGTTTCAAGTCATTGAGATCAATATCAGCAATCTTTGTCATCGTCGTAGGATTAAATATCCTCACTATGCCAAGACCTTGCAAGCTGACATACGCTTTCTCCTTACTTGCCTCCACAATGTTGCAAGCAGCAGCACTGGCAGGAATAGACAGTGCTCCCTGCTTTACCCACGTGCCATCACCATTAATTTTGTAACGTGTAATCTCCGCTTTCGTGTTGCCCATATAGTCAGGGAAGGTATAGACACTCCCTGACTCCGTTACAATAGGTGTAGAACCAAAACCACAAGGAATACTGTTGCTATTGTCATAAGTACCTGGCAAGAAACTTGGTAATGCTTGTAGATACACATTACCACTATTGCCTTCCGGATTAGTGATACCCGTAGCAAAAATAACACCATTGAAGTCCTTATCACCTGGATTTGGCTTAGGAGCAGGCGTTGGATCATCACTATTACTGCTACAAGCAGTAAATAAAGCTGTTAGAGTAACAGCAAAAAGAAACGAACTAAACTTTTTCATTGTTATGTAATTTATTGTAGAAATTATCTATGAACCATATTATCAAGCGGAATAGCAATACATGAAAAACTGACGAACTTCGTTTTATCATGCTTTAGAGCCTTGGAAAGTTCACCGCTTCATACATTCCATAATCCTATTTGAATAAATATCTAATCTTTACTCCAACATATCTGCCAGGCAATGGGCGGTTAAACTCTGAGACAACACGTCGATTAGCAAGATTCTTCATCTTAAAAGTCAATATCCACTGATCATTCTTAAAGCTATGCTCAACAGCGGCATCCATAGTCAAAGAAGCTGGAATCTTCTTATCTTGGTTTTTACTCATCTCAAAATCATAGAAATACGTATGCACGTATGAAGCATCAAAGAGGAAACGTGTGTTCTGTTCCTTTCCTCCAAAGAGGTTTTCTTTATGGAACTCTGCACCAAAGTTTGCTAATAGATAAGGTACGTTTGGGATACGTTTCATATAGGTGGGATTCTCGACAGTAGTACCTGGAGTTAGTTTTCTCACGTCACGAAGGTCTTGATAAGTACCATTCGCATAAAGATAAAGTACTGGACAGACATCTCCCTTAACATCAAGTTCAACACCTCTCGTACGTACACTACCAAAGTTACGATAGCGAGCCATCGTAGGAATCATATCAGGCGTGAACCTTATCATGTCTTTCAACTGATTATAAAAACCATTCAACTCTATCTCAACAAGTCCACCATCTTGTTTTAAGTGACGATAAAGCATACCAAGATTGACACCAGATGTACGCTCAGGCTTCAAAGCTGGGGATGCAAGGATAGAATACCCATTACCTATCAACTCCTCACTTGTAGGTATTCGCACCTCTGAATTAAAAGAGGCCTTTAGCATCAAGTCATCTGTAAACTTATAACGAAAGGCATCACTGAATCCAAAATAAGATTTAGACACTTTTACAGGTTCTGGCGACCGTACCGAATAAACATCTATACTACGAGAACGAGATGAGAAAATAAAGTTCTTTAACGTAAAAGCATTCTGGAAACGACCATCAAAGAGGGTCAGATCGTATGACAAACCCGTTGTTAAGGTTTTCATATTACTTGGGAAATTTGATTGAAATCCCAAAGCTTTATCCATTAAAGAGTCGTTGGGATGAAGTGAATTCCTATCAAAGTAAACATTCAGATTAATGCCATGATGCTTATCTATAGTATATCCCAAATTAAGTTTCGAAGTCAACTCGTTCGACCGGTTTCTTCCATCTGAAGGGAAGTTATTCTGCTCTCCTCCGTATGGAGAGACTGCAGGCAACTTGTTTCCATCCCAATCATAACGATTTGAAGCTTTATCATTCAAACCATATCTGCCAATGATATATCCTATATCAAAATCAAAATCGAGACCATCCAAAAAGAAATTCTTACGCTTTAGTGTCAATGCCGTCAATCCACTAACAGAATGGTTATAAGCCTCACGCACATCGAGGTCGATTCCTTGTATTTCCTGACGTGTCTTGAGGAAAATAAGTTCCCACTTCATTTCATCAAACCACCATTTCGTAGCCTTAACAGACATTCCAGCCATGACTTTATTGAACTTATCATGGTCTCTTTCCACAATTCTATTGTCCAAATTTGCCAAGGTCATCTTGTAATTGTTCTTTGAGAACGAGAAGGCTCCACCAATACCAAATTGTAGACCAGTTTTATGATTGGTACGTTTAAACACAGTTGATACTTGATGGGTGTTAAACGAACCCAGTTCGTATGAGAAATCAAAATAAACAGGTGGGTATTCCTTTGTTACTACATTAACTGCTCCTCCTAAGGCTGAACCACCAAATTTATAAGGAACAATACCTTTATAAACCTCAATACGCTCTATCATATTCGTTGGGATATCGTTTAAGGCAACAAAGTTACTCAACTGCGACATCGGAACTTCATCCACATACATTCCCATACGCTTACCTTCTAAGCCACGAAGTGAGATGCGAGAGGCACTACCTAAACCTCCTGTATTTCGCACGGTAACTCCAACTGTACGCGCAAGTACGTCATTAATATTTGTCGCTGTACCTTGTAACTGACGCTGTCCTATAACAGATATAGGCATAGCCGACTCCTTCAGCTTCCTAATCTCGCTACGTGCTGTCACCATAACTTCTTTCATCTCAACAGTTGTATCACGCTTATTCATCTCTTGTGCGTTTCCTCTAAGCATGAGAAAACTTGAAAAAAGTGTTAGACAAATCGCCTTTCTATATAACGAATAAGTATTATACGCCCCTTTGCAGATAAATATTTTTCTGTTATTCTTCATCTAACTTGTAGTTTAAAGACTCCGTGTTACAACGAATAGAGTCCTAAGTAAAAAACATGTATTCAACTATCGATACAAAAGTAAAAATTAATAGAACATAGAACAATACCTAAAAGTTAGTAAATCAACTAATAACAAGCAAGTCTACTATTAGAAGAATGAGGCAAGTGTGCAGATTATTTAGTACTCAGCACCATTGGTGTTAAGCATGAGCACCACATGTGCTAAGCGTCAGCACGTTTCTTAAAGATGACATATAAGAGTCATTATAACGGATAGTAAGACACAAACACATAACTTGTATGAGAGATAAATATCACATTGTACAAATCGAAGATAGAGCGTTGTGCTAATTATATGCAAAAGAAAGGGGAAAGACGAGATTTTATTCCCTATCTTTCCCCTATAAAATTAAAAATAATCTCTTTTCGTATTAATCTCCATAACCAGGAGTCTGTTTCAATTCAGCATTCGTTGACTTGGTTGTTTCATCAATAGGCCACAACAAGCGGTCGGCACTTGCTGTTGAATACTTTGTAGCCTTATCAACTAAACGGATATCATGCCAACGCTTTCCCTCGAACAAGAACTCACGTAGACGCTCTTTAAGGATTGCTTCTATTGGGTCCTCATCACCACCAACAAATGGGTTATCAGTATAGAACGTGGTCAGCGTAGCATTACCTCCCGTACTTACATCATTTGGATATTGTACCTCAGCATGTGCATTAAAGTAGGTAGCACCATAAGCACGACGACGAACTTGATTGATTTCTGTTGATGGGTCCTGACCTAAGAAGACCTTAGCCTCAGCAATACCAAGCAGACACTCTGCATAGCGATAGATAGGTTGGTCATCATACCATGATGTAGCTGAGCTACCAGCAAGCAATGTTCCGTGGAACTTATTACAGATATTACCCACGTATGAACCGTCTGAAGCCTGATAAACATCTGCCAAAGAAGCCTTCTTACGCTTGTCACCATCATTTGAATAGAGTTTCGTCCACAAACGCTTGTCAAGTGGGAAGCGCATTACGCCACTTCCTAAGCGTAAGTTCAGATACTTTGATTCGCTAAATTGTATAGCCTGACCAGCGTCATTATGCAGACGATAAGCACCAACGTTCTGCTTGTTCATCACAAGTGAAGTATAGAGACCTCCCCATAAAGACGCTTCATTCTCACGATTGTGAAGTGCATAGATAATCTCTTTGTTCTCCTTGTTATCATAAGCGAAGACGTCCTCAAAATTATCAAGTAGACTTACATCAGCATTGTTCTGCACATCCTGATAAGCAGTAAGAGCTGTCTGATAATCTGCAGTACCGCCCCCCATCTGTTTGCCACTCCACAGATATACCTCACCTTTGAGCATCTTGGTTGCAGCAAGCGACCAATAAGTACGACCATTAGTAAACTTATAATTGTTATTATAAGCTGTCTCAGAAGCTGTAATATCAGCCTTTATCTGCTTCATCACATCAGCTGCTGCGTCCTGCTTACGAGCAACCTTACTCAAGTCTATGGTCTTTCCCTCCGTATGTTGTAAGTAAACAATCACGTCACCATAGGTACGAAGCAACTGAAAGTACAAGAAAGCTCGCATGCCATAAGCACCACCAAGATAGTTGGTTTTCTCTGCTTCGGTAAGATAGCCAGCTTCATTCACCTTATCTATCATCAGATTAATCTGATTGATACCAGTATAAAGCCCTCCGTAGTTGCCTACCACAGCACTACTCTTCTCAAGGGTGTTATTCCACAAGCGTTCGTAGCCTTGTGGAGCCTCACCACTAAAAGAGGTTCCACTATAGATATTACTTCGCATCTCACCCCAGACTATATACTTATCAGCATAGCTTCGCATCCAAGAACTCAGTCCTTGATTGAAAGCTTGTACTTGATCAGAATTCTTCCAGTAGTTCGCATCGGTAATAGTACTAACTGGCTCAATGTCCATACAGCCTGTCAGCGAGAGGCTGAGAGCTGCAGCAGTTATATAGGATAGTAACTTTTTCATTGTAAGTAACATTGCTTAATTAAAATGTAACGTTTAATCCAAAGATAAGTGTGCGAGGAGTTGGATAACGACCGTAGTCATATCCCTCCAAGATGGCTTCAGGAGAAGCACCGTCATAAGGGGTAAGATAGAAGAGGTTCTGTCCTGTCACATAAACATTGGCATTCGCCATCTTCATTGCCTTAATCCATGTTCTTGGTAAGGTATAACTCAATGTTATCTCACGTAAAGCCATGTAACCAGCCTTCTCAAAGAACTTAGAGCCTTCACGCCAGATGTTCTGCTTATTCAACTGATCAGCATAACTGAATGCTGGATAGCTGGCACCTGGATTGGTTTCAGTCCACATATCTTGTACATTCTCTATAAGATTGAACTGTCCTTGATACTGTCCCATAGAGCGAGCCTTAAGGTCATTGTAGATGGTATGACCCAAAGCGTAATCAAAACGAGCGAATAAGGAGAGGTTCTTATAGCTTAACGTACTTGTCCAACCACCCGTAACAGAAGGTCTTGAGTTACCTAATACCTTACGATCAAGTGAGTTGATAATACCATCTTCATTGACATCCTCCCAGCAAACATCACCAGGTTCAATAGCCTTCCAGCCTGTTGAGTTCTTATAAAGCACTCCAGTCTGTGGGTTTACTTCATCAGCAAGACCAGGACCGTACAACTTTGCAATGTTATCAATACGTTTGTTAGCATTTGCCTTTACATCATCCCAATCTCTAAAGATGTGATCTTGGCTGTAACCATAGAGTTCTCCGAGTGTTCCACCCTCACGATAACCACCAATCCACTTAGTAGGAGTCTTACCATCAGCGCCAACCTTGCCCGCAGCAACCTCTACTCCTTGAAGTTGATTGAATGGACGGTCGCTCTTAGGAAGCTGAATAATCGTATTCTTTACAGTTGAGAGGTTGAAAGAGAGGTCCCAACGGAAACTGTTCTTCAGGTGAATAGGAGTAGCACGCACCTCCATTTCAAATCCTTGATTACGCAACTTACCCAAGTTTGTTTGGATAGAAGAGAAACCTAAGTAGGAAGGAAGACTCACGCTCTGAAGCAGATTACTCGTATTACGAACGTAGTAATCGAGAATCAATGATAGACGATTCTTAAAGAAACCGAGGTCAAGACCAGCCTCAAACGTATGACTCTGCTCCCACTTTAAGGCTGTATTCACAAGCGAACGATCGTAGAAAGCAGTGTTACCATGATAGTTTGTAAGTTGGTCATAAATTCCATAGATATAGAAATCACCAATACCACTCACATTACCATTGCTACCATAACTAATACGAGGTTTGATATTACTAATAAAATTCGACAACTTAGACTCCTTCCAGAAGTCTTCTTCCATCATGTTCCAACCCAAAGAGATGCCAGGGAAGAATCCCCAACGATTATCCTTCAGCTTAGAGTTACCATCATAACGGAAGGTGAAGCTAAGCAGATACTTTTGTTTGTAGTCATAGTTGAAACGTCCAAAGAGAGACTCAATACGATTGCCAGACTTCTCAGACTTTGGATTGCTATCCTTATCAGCACCAGCATTGAGTGTAGGGATATCATCTGTAGGTGAATTCTTTGTAGAAGCATTCATCCAGAAGTAGTTATAATCATAATACTCCGCACCCAACATGAAGTCGACATTATGATGCTCAGCAAACGTATCAAAGTAGTTCAATATCGTATTAAGCTGTATCTGTGTATCCTTCATCATATAAGCATATGCACGACGTGTCGTATTGATGCTATTAGGATTGCTCTGTGTGTAATAAGCTTTATTGAAGCTTTCATTCTGATTCAGCACATGATAAATAGATCCATTGGCTGACATCTTCAGATGCTTAGGTATTAATGTCAAGTCAAAACCTATGTTGAAGGTTTCTGAACGTGAACCATTCTCCATCGTGAGTTTATCATTCCAATACATATAGTTACCATCTGAACTACTCCAACCCGGTGCTGGAGAACCATCAGCAAGGTAAGGATTCCATGTTGGACGCTGTGAACGGGTACGATAGAACAATGAACTCCATGAGCCAAAATAACTATCTGGCTTCGTAAACCAGGTGTATTGTGCACCAGCACGTACCTTCAGCCAAGGCTTGATTTGATAATCACCCTTCACGCTACCAGTGAAACGACGGAAAGAAGTATTGCGTACAACTCCATTCTCATTATAGTAACCTAATGAAGCTACAAAAGAACCCATATTATTACCACCGCTAAAGCTCAGATAATGGTCCTGTGTAAGGGTCTGATTATGGTAGATTGCATCTTCTAAAAGACCTCCATAATCCTTAAAGATAAGCTTTGCACCATTTGTTGCACCATAGTAAGGGTCGTCCATAACCTCCCATCCTTCTTCTGTTAGCAGTCTTTGGTGCTCAGGATTGGTTGCATCGTAATACATAACATCCGTACGTGGAGTATAATCAGTATATCCACGACCAGAATAACCATTCTGTGCATCGACATTAGCAGCCCTTCCGTGTCCTTCCATAGCATCAGCATAACGCTTGAAGCCCATTCGGTTATAGTAAAGATAGTTACGGGCATTCATGAACTTATAGTCATCACGCTTGAAGTTGGCACCCACCTTCAAACGATAATTAATGCTGGAAGTTCCTGCTTGAGCACGCTTTGTTGTAACAAGGATTACACCACCGTTTGCTCTCGCACCATAAATTGCAGTTGACGCCGCATCCTTCAATACTTCAATTGACTCAATATCAGATGGGTTAATCTCTGACAAAGTACGCTCAACACCATCAACGATAATCAATGCAGGAGCACTTCCTGTGATAGAAGCACCACCACGCAAGGTGATAGAAGGCGCAGTACCTGGCTGACCAGAGCTATTGACAACCTGAAGACCTGTCACACTACCCTGCAATGCACTACCGACATTTGAGAAAGCTGCCGCATCTAACACCTTATTATCCATCTTAGAGATAGCTGTTGTCAACGTAGCACGCTTCTGTTGACCACCATAACCTGTCACGATAAGTTCGTTGAGAGCATGCTGTTCCTCCTTTAACGTCACTTTAATTTCCTGACCATCCCATTTCACCTCCTTTGTGTCCATACCAATGTAGCTAATAACAATAAAACTACCAGGAGGAATATTTGATAAAGAGAAGCGACCATCTAAATCAGTAGCAGCTCCATTACTTGTACCTTTCACTTGAACAGTAGCCCCAATGATAGGCTCTCCTTGTTCGTCAAGAATAATACCCGTGCATTTCCCTGATTGCTGTACGCTTTGAACTGGCAGTTTTGACACTGCAAATCCATGCGTTGGCATCAAGAATGATACACCCATGCATAACGTAAAACCAATTGGCTTGATGTGTAAAACCATACGCATCTAACTTTTAATAGTAAAGATTGTTTAGTTCCTCCGCAAACTGTTGACAAAAAGAATCATGCCTACAGCAGCACGAAAGGATATAAAATTATTAAAATGATATTCTATTTATGTTCACGATATTAATGGCTTATCACGAAAGGAAATATTATTCCCCCTTACCGCAGAACGCCATTTGCCGATGTTATATATTGTTTAGGTTGATATAGGCAAATGTAGGGACTTTTTTTAATTGCCACAAATTATGCTAAGAAATATTTTCTAAATAATCATTAATTTTAATCAAGACGAGCGTAAACTCCTCTGACTATCAGATGAAAAGAGATTCTTCATCTACCCACATCCATTCAATATAAATAATAACTAAAGCCATAAAGAATTGTTTACCTTTAGTAATATGGTTCTTCTCGACCAATAAATCGTTCGAAGAATTAAGGCTTATTGTAGCGTGCTAAGCCTCCGCACTAATGGTGTTAGGCGTCCGCACCATACGTGCGGGGCGTTCGCACATACGTTAGAACAGGTAAGGAAACTTAATCAAAAGTACTAACCGCAAGACTATTAGACACAAAAAAACAGTCTTATTCCTTCTATAGAAAGATGGAATAAGACTGCTATATGACTTTAAAGCAGAGCTAAAGACTTACTTCTGTCTGAATCGCTCAGCCTGACTCTGAATCAAGTCGGTATCCTCGAAATAGTTAATCTGCATAGCTGCACGCACCTCATCCATAGTCTGGGCTGCAGTTTCGCGTGCTTCCAATGAACCCTTTTTGAGGATATTATAGATCTCTGGAATATCCTGTTCGTACTCACGACGGCGCGCACGGATTGGGTCCAACATCTTGTTCAACACACTATTGAGCAACTTCTTACACTTCATATCACCGATACCACCGGCTGTATAAACAGCTTTCAACTCATCAAGGTTCTGGAACTCTGGCCAGAACTCAGCGAAGTCCTCATCGGTTGAGAAGGCATCAAGGTAAGTAAACACTGTGTTACCCTCAACATGACCTGGATCAGACACATTCAAGTGAGTTGGGTCAGTGTACATTGTCTTCACCTTCTTCCATACTGTATCAGCGTCGTCAGAGAGATAGATACAGTTACCAAGACTCTTACTCATCTTCTCCTTACCATCTGTACCAGGCAGACGACGTGCCGTAGCGTTCTCTGGCAACATAATAGCAGGCTCAACGAGTACTGGTGCATAAATCTGATTGAAGCGACGTACGAGTTCACGTGTCAACTCCAACATAGGCTCTTGGTCCTCACCTGCAGGGACAGTAGTAGCCTTAAAAGCAGCAATATCAGCAGCCTGAGAAACAGGATAAGCAAAGAAGCCCATTGGGATATTAGCTTCAAAGTTGCGCATCTTAATCTCAGTCTTCACCGTTGGGTTACGCTGAACACGGCTTACGCTGACAAGATTCATCAAGAAAGTGGTCAGTTCGGCTATTTCAGGAATCTGACTCTGTATGTAGAGTGTACATTTCTCTGGACTCAAGCCAGCAGAGAGATAATCTAAAGCTACCTCAATAATATTCTGTCGGATCTTCTCTGGATTGTCAGCATTATCTGTCAACGCCTGTACGTCTGCCATAAAGACAAACATCTTATCGTAGTCTCCGAGGTTCTGAAGTTCCACACGACGGCGGAGAGAACCCACGTAGTGACCCAAGTGAAGTTTACCTGTAGGGCGGTCACCTGTTAAAATAATCTTTCCCATGTATATATTTCTGTTTTATTCGTTATGTGTATCGTTGAAGTTACTCATCGTGTCCTGGTACAGCAATGGTATCTGCACCTTCTTCTGGCTGTTCTTCAACTTGCTCTTCTTCCTTCTGCTCAGGCTCTGCTGGGGCTGTTGCCACAGTATCAACAGATGGAGTTTGCTCTACTTGAATAGGAGATTCATATGGAATCGTATCATTAGGGATGCTATCAGTCACAGGTGTTTCTGGCGAAGAAGAGCCGAAAGTGAAATAAGCACCTACACCACCTGCCAATAGAAGTAGACCAATAACAACGCCCCAAAGGATTGCATTGCTGCCTTTCTTGTGCGTTTCTCCTTGTACCTGCTGCGCTTGTGAGGTAAAGCCTGTAGGTTGTTCATACTGCTGACCAGCACTCACCAAAGGCAATGTAACCTCCATGACACCATGACAATGAGGACAAGTACACTCGATTGTCTGTCCTTCTTCAGCCTCAACAATAAACTGTGTTCCACAGTTATCACATGTTATCTGATATTTCATAACTTTACGTTGCTTAGAACTTTATTTGTAGCACCAGCCAAACTCTCGACATAAGTACCTGCCAAAGAACCACAAGCAGAGCGATATTCTTCGTCTTCAGCAAAGTGATTCATCAACAAACTAAAACTCTCAAAGTCGAAAACTTCAAAGCCACCACCATCACGCAAGAGTCCTTGCGCCTCTGCGAAATGCTTGTTATTTGGACCAAAGAGGACAGGCATATCCCACACAGCAGCCTCGAGAACATTGTGGATTCCTACACCGAAACCACCACCGACGTAGGCAACATCACCATAATGATAAATCGATGACAACAAACCAAAACAGTCGATAATCAATACATCTGCATCAGCAACATTCTCTTCTGTTGCCTGTGTGTAGCGTACGACCTTCTTATCTTTTATCAGTGAGAGGATGGTCTTTAGATGATCTTCTCCGATAACGTGCGGAGCAATGATAAGTTTCCAGTCCTTGTTCTCATTAAAGTACTTAAGGAAGATTTCCTCATCAGGCTGCCATGATGATCCTGCCACAAAGACTTTCTTCCCATCAGTAGCATCTCTATTGACGAACTTCTCCACCAATGGCAGTTTCTTGCTTGCCTCCTTGATTTGTAAAACACGGTCGAAGCGAGTATCACCCACAACAACTGCATCAGATATTCCTATCTTATTCAAGAGTTCCTTGCTCTCCTCATTCTGAACAAAGAAACGGCTAAAACACTTCAAGACACGACCATAACCACGACCATACCACTTAAAGAAGATTTGATCTGGGCGGAAAATGCTTGACACACTATAGACTGGTATATCACGATATTGCAGGATATGCAGGTAATTATACCAGAATTCATACTTGATAAAAAACGCCATAACAGGACGAACAGCACGTAGGAATCTGCGCGCATTACCCACCGTGTCTATAGGGAGATAGGTGATGATGTCTGCTCCCTCATAATTCTTCCTCACCTCATAACCAGAAGGAGAAAAGAAAGTAAGCAGAATCTTATATTGCGGATATTCTTTTCGTATCTGCTCTATCAAAGGGCGACCTTGTTCGAACTCGCCCAATGAAGCAGCATGAAACCAAACATATTGAGCGTCTGGCTCCACCTTCTCACGTAAAATCCGCACAGCCTCCTGTTCTCCTCGCCACATCTTACGTAGCTTTTCATTGAAAAGACTACCCACAGCGATACCAAACTGGATGGCATACATTATTATATTATACATACTCGGCTCAATTAATTTAGCCTTTCAAGGTGCTTATCCCAACACCTCAATAGCCTTGTGCATACGCTTCAAGGTTTCCTCTTTGCCAAGGAAAGCAGATATATCGAACATTCCAGGACCCTTACCAATACCAACAAGGGTGAGTCGGAAGGCGTTCATGATATCACCAAGCTTATAGCCTTTGTCCTCTACCCATTTCAAAACGATAGGTTCCTGACCTTCGACACTGAAGTCTTCTATTCCCTCCAAGACATCAGCAAGCTCGCTCATCTGCTGTGCAGAATATTCCTTCCAACGTTTCTTAACGGTCTTCTCGTCATAGCTTGTTGGTGCAATGAAGAAGAAAGAGCAAAGCTCCCAAAGTTCTTTCACAAAGCTAACACGGTCTTTCATCATGTGTACAACCTGTGTCACCTGCTCCATAGTAGCCTCAACACCATTGTTAGCTACGATTGGAGCAAAGAGTTGTGCTATCTCATCATCTGACTTACGGAGGATGTATTCGTGGTTAAACCACATACCCTTTTGATAGTCAAACTTAGCTCCACTCTTTGAACACTTCGTGATATCGAATGCTTTTACGAGTTCCTCAAGCGAGAAGAGTTCCTGTTCTGTACCAGGGTTCCAGCCCAAAAGTGCCAAGAAGTTGACTACTGCCTCTGGGAAATAGCCACTCTCACGATAGCCTGAACTTACTTCACCTGTCTTAGGGTCGTGCCACTCCAATGGGAACACAGGGAAACCGAGACGATCACCATCACGTTTACTGAGCTTACCCTTACCCTCTGGCTTCAACAACAAAGGCAGATGGGCAAAGCGTGGCATACTATCTTCCCAACCAAAGGCACGGTAAAGCAATACATGTAACGGTGCACTTGGCAGCCACTCCTCACCACGAATAACGTGAGAGATTTCCATCAAGTGGTCATCAACGATGTTTGCAAGGTGATAAGTTGGCAATTCGTCTGCACTCTTAAACAGAACTTTATCATCAAGGATATCTGTCTTGATGCAAACATCACCACGAATCATATCATTGATATGAACTTCCTCACCTGGTTCTATCTTGAAACGAACAACATATTGTTGACCATCTTCTATCAGACTTTCAACTTCCTCCTTTGACATTGTCAAAGAGTTACGCATCTGCAGACGAGTGTGTGCGTCGTACTGGAAGTTTTCTATTTCCTTACGCTTCGCATCCAACTCCTCTGGCGTATCGAAAGCAATGTATGCCTTACCAGCTTCTAAAAGCTGATTGACGTACTTTTTATAAATATCACGACGTTCACTCTGACGATAAGGACCATGTTCGCCACCAAAGCTAACACCCTCGTCAAACTTAATACCTAACCAATCAAAAGAGTCGAGGATATATTCCTCTGCCCCTGGAACAAAACGATTAGAGTCTGTGTCTTCAATACGGAAGATAAGTTTGCCGCCATGTTGACGAGCGAAAAGGTAGTTATACAGAGCAGTACGCACACCACCAATATGCAAAGCACCCGTTGGACTTGGAGCAAAACGCACTCTCACATTTCTTTCTGCCATTGTCTTAAATATTATATTTTCCTGCAAAATTAATGCTTTTTTTTGACTATCCGCTATATTTTTAGTATTTTCGCAAGTTGTTAGAGGATTACGCAACAAGATACAACATTCTGTTATAACATTTACGAAACAATATATAAGATGATAAGATTCAAAAACATAAGCAACCCCTATTGGCGGAATATGGTCTCAAGAGTAGCCTTGATCATCGTTGCCGTCGTTTTGATAGTGCTATTTTTACCCCGTACACAAGGTAAACTTTTCCATTATGACGAAGGAAAACCATGGATGTACGGACAGTTGATTGCTAAGTTCGACTTCCCTATCTTTAAGACTGATGCTGCGTTGAAGGTTGAAAAAGACTCTATCACAAAGCATTTCCAGCCTTATTACAACATTAACCAAACGGTTGAACAGAAGAAGATTGAACAGTTTAAGCAGGCATACAAGGATGGTATACCAGGCTTGTCAAAAGACTATGTTGATGCGATTGCCCACCGGCTACACGAAATCTATGAGGCTGGAGTCATTGATCCACAACAATACTCTACACTTGCCAAGGACAGTAACCATTACATCCGTGTCGTAACTGGTAAGCAGGCGGTGAGTGTACCTATTAATAAAACCTACTCTACTCTCGGTGCCTATGAGCAGCTTTTCATGGACCCTTTGTTAGGTCCGAAGCGTTCCGTACTTCAGCAATGTAATCTTAACGACTACATAGAGGCAAACCTTGTCTATGACAAAGACCGTAGTGAGACGGAGATGAACGACATGCTAAGTCTTATTCCACAGGCTTCAGGCATGGTACTGGAGGGACAACGCATCATCGACAGAGGTGACATTGTCGATGCAAAGACCTATCGTGTGCTTAATTCCTTTGAACAAGCAATGGAGAAGCGCAAAGCTACTGAAGACGAGATAACATCTACCTTCATCGGGCAGACCATCTACGTCCTAATCTTCATTTGCCTTTTCACACTCTACTTGGCACTTTTCAGAAAAGATTATTTTAATAAACCACGTTCCATCTCACTACTTTATGTGATGATAGTCATCTATCCTATCCTCACATCCTTAATGATGGAGCATAACATTCTGAGTGTGTATATCCTTCCATTCAGTATGGCTCCGATATTCTTCCGTGTGTTTATGGACTCACGAACAGCCTTCATAGGACACATGACAATGGTACTTATCTGTGCGGTGGCTGTCAAATATCAATACGAATTCATTATCGTACAGTTTGTTGCTGGACTCGTGGCGATTTATTCTTTGCGCGAATTATCAAAGAGAAGTCAAATCTTCCTTACCGCACTCCTTGTCACAATTGCCTCAGCAGCAGTGTACTTATCGCTCCAACTCATACAGGCAGACGATTTCTCGAAGCTTGATCGCACCATGTATTACCACTTTGCTGTCAATGGCTTCTTCCTTCTCTTTACCTATCCACTGATGTTGGTCATCGAGAAGACTTTCGGCTTCGTATCTACCGTAACAATGTTTGAGTTGTCAAACACAAACAATGAACTGCTACGCCGACTCAGTGAGGTTGCTCCTGGTACCTTCCAGCACTCTATCACGGTTGGTAATCTTGCCACAGAAATAGCCAGTAGAATCGGTGCAAAGAGCCAGTTGGTACGTACTGGTGCGCTCTATCATGACATTGGCAAGATGCTCAACCCTGCATTCTTTACCGAGAATCAGGCAGGCATCAACCCACATGACAAGCTAAACGACCTTGAGAGCGCACGTATCATCATCAGCCATGTGACGGAAGGTCTGAAACTTGCAGAAAAATACAACCTCCCACGTGAGATTAAGGAGTTTATTACCACCCATCATGGTGCTGGACTTGCTAAGTATTTCTACATACACTACAAGAATGAACATCCAGATGAGGAGGTCAACGAAGACTTATTCCGTTACCCTGGACCAAATCCTTTCACACGCGAACAGGCTATTCTTATGATGAGTGATACCGTCGAGGCTGCTTCACGTTCTCTACAGGAATACACCGAAGAGAGTATCAGTGGATTAGTAAACCGACTCATTGATGGTCAAGTTGCTGATGGAAACTTCACGGATTGTCCTATCACATTCCGTGACATCACCGCTGCTAAGGCTGTACTTATCGAACGTCTGAAAGCGATGTATCATACTCGTATTCAGTACCCACAGTTGAAAGCATAGAGGCTTGAGGACAACCACAAGGCTGACTCCTCTCCCCTTCCTTTCCAAAAGGAAGATACATAAACACCAAGAAACCTCACTAAGTTACAACAATAGTAACATAGTGGGGTTTCTTTTTCGGGGGACAGTCATTTGAAATAATAAAGTTTACCTCTTAAGCTTAGAACTTTGACATGATATCACACAGAGAAAAGGAGAACACGGAGGAAGATTTAAAAAGTAATAGAAGGAACGAAGGCACCGTCGATACATAGAGAAAGCGGAGGTTATTAGCCCGCTTTCTTTGATATTGTAGCACTTGACTTGTTAGAATTTTCTTTACAAAACAAGCCCTAAAAAGACAGAAAATAAGGCTAAAAACGAGCATTAACAACACCTTTGTAAGTTATTCGCTATCAAGCATTTGCAAAACTGCACTTCAAAAGGTGCTTAATTGGACTTCAAAAGGGCGTTAGTTAGACTCCAAAAGGGCATCTTTTGCAAGTCAATTAGGCATCTTTAAGAAGCCAAAAGAGCATGTATTGGTTTTGAGTCGCATAAAAATAGTTTACAAACACCTGTGCTGTATGAATCAAGTTATTTGTAGGAAACAGATAGACATAATATCAAATCGTTTTTATATTTGAGTTTATCATCCTTTGCAAGACCATCTAATATGGCATAGTAATAACCTGCATATAGATAAGTCTTTCTTCTATTCCCATTCTATTCATTTAACGACATAACCTTATTTCAACCTTTTAACTACCTAATTAACGCTGCACATTTTAACTAAAAATGAGAAAAAACAAACGAAAATTTGGAAGTTTAGAACAATATTCATAACTTTGCAACCAAAATATATAAGTTTTATATACACTTACGAATCAACAATGAAGTATCAGAAGACTGTCCTTGCAGCTGCATTACTCGCAATGGCAACAACAACACAAGCTGGAGGTTTACTTACAAACACCAATCAGAGCATCGCTTTTAACCGTAACTTCGCACGTGTAGGCGCAATTGGTATTGACGGTGTTTACTTTAACCCTGCTGGTGTAGCTTTCCTTGACCAAGGTTTTCATCTCTCTCTTAACTTCCAGAACGTATATCAGACACGTGAGATAACATCTACTTTCAGTGTGCCTGCATTAGCTAATACTCCTTATGAGTATCCTTTCAAGCTGAATGGTGGCAATACAACTGATGGCAGTAAGTTCTATCAAGGTAAGGCTTCTGTGCCTATCCTCCCATCTTTCCAGGTGGCATATAATAAAGACAAATGGAGTTTCCAAGCTGGTTTTGGTTTGACTGGTGGCGGTGGTAAGGCTGCTTTCAACGACGGTCTTCCTTCATTTGAACGTCCAGTATCGCTCCTCCCTGCACTTATCAACCAGCAGTTGCCTACCTTTGCGGCACTTCTCGGACAGCAGGAAACACCTGCTACCAGCTATAGCCTTCAAAGCTACATGAGCGGTCAGCAATATAACTTCGGTCTCCAACTCGGTGTTGCTTATAAGATTAACGAGAATCTCTCTGTATTTGGTGGTGCTCGTTTCAATTATATCTATAACAAATACGAAGGTAGTATCACCAACATTTCAGCAAATGTGGGTGGAAACAACCAGAATCTCTACGACTATTTCCAATCAAAGGTTAACGCTTTGAACGAAAAGGCAAGTGCATTGCAGGCACAGGCTGTCGCTGCACAGACCCAAGCAGATGCCCTTCGTGCACAAGCAAATAAGGCTACCGACCCTACAGAAAAGGCTCAGTTGCAGGCAGCAGCAGACCAATATGCAGCTGGCGCACAGAAGGCAACAGCTGGTGCAAAGCTCGTTCGTGCAGGTGCAGACAAGTTAGACAGTAGCAAGGAAAAGGTAAAAGACCGCTATTTAGAGGTTTCTCAGCGCGGATGGGGTATCACTCCAATCCTCGGTATTGACTACCGCACAGGCAAGTGGAACTTCGCAGCACGCTATGAGTTTACCACAAAGTTCAATATCGAGAACAATATAAAGCGTGATGATACCGGACGTTACAAGAAAGGTGTGAACACACCAAACGATATCCCTGGTATTCTTGCACTCGGTGCACAGTATGAAGTACTGAAGAACCTCCGTGTTATGGCAGGATATAACCACTATTTCGATAAGGATGCACGCATGGACAATGACAAGCAGCGCTTCCTTAAGCACAACACACAAGAGTTTCTTGCTGGTGTTGAGTGGGATATCAACCCTTCAGTGACAGTCAGCGCAGGTGGCCAGCGTACGCTCTACGGTCTTGGTGATGGCAAATACTTGACCGATCTTAGCTTCGTAACAAGCAGTTATAGCTTCGGTTTCGGTGCAAAGATTAAGGTTGCAAAGAATGCTCACCTCAATGTTGCTTACTTCTTTACCAACTACTCAAACTTCAAGAAGGAGTACACTGGTACTATCGAAGCAGGTCAGGAGCAGGTGACACAGCCAGATGGTACTGTAACAATGCAGCCTAAGACTCTCGCAACTAAGAACACCGATATCTTCACTCGTACCAATAAGGTACTCGGTGTAGGACTTGATATTGATTTCTAAGCCACAAATAAATCTACCGTTTTCCACAACTAATACCACTAAGAGGCAGTCAGAGTGATTCTGGCTGCCTCTAAACTTTTATAATTTCATCACAATTACTTGTCGTTTTCAACTAATATTCATATATTTGCAGCAGAAAGGAATAAGTTTATGGGAACAACAATATCAACACTTGCTTCAAAGATTGCTTCTAAACAAGCATACCAAGAGAAAAAGAAATTAGAAAGCTTGCAAAGGATAGCAAGATACTTATCTGCCGAAGAGAGAGAGGTTCTCTTCAGTGGGAATGGGTTTGTACGTGTACCAAAAGAGGAAGCTGAGAGAATGAAGATTGATGCTTACCTCAATACATAAATATCTGCAAAAAATGAGCCTGAGTTATTATCCTTACAGATTTGTGAAGAAAATAGATGAGCCTTGGGACGGACCTCAAGGCTTTTTACTATATAAACTTTTGTATTCGTTTAAGTCTTATAAAAGTCATCAGACTTATTGGGTGTGGGTAGAGGTTTATTCACAACATTTTTATGCCGTCAAGTTCCATCTAAAAGCACATAGAAATAGCGACAAGAAATATAATATTTTGACGGGACTTAACGAGCCAAGAGAATGTATACAGACTTGTATGGCTATTATGAAAGAAGTTTCTGGGAAAGACGATAAAGCTTCTTTCGGCTTTATTGGTGCTAATTCTATTGGAGAGTCTGAACTTGAAACAAAAAGATTCCGAGTATATAGTAGGTATATGCAGACCTACTTTAACTCAGAAGAGTTTGAACATCATTATAACCTCATGAAGAGTGCGTATTTGATAATATGTAAACAGCAATTAAAAGATAATCCCAACCTCATCAATGACATCGTTGAAGGCTTTAAAGAACTATACCCCTACTTTGACTAACATCCATCTTAAACCTATTTATACATGAGATAAAAGATGCTTTTCACACCTTATCGTATTTGAAAAATATGCTTTAAAAGTGGTCAAACAACATTTTAGAAAGGACTAACATAAGTTCCAATCCTACCCTAACAACAAACTCCATTCATTTATTTTCATGAACAAAAAGAATTATTTTCATGAAAAGAAATATTTATTTTCATGAAAAAAAATATTTTTCTTCATGAAAATAATTTGGAGAATAAGACTTTAGAGAGGAGATAAGTAACTATCTACTAAAGTGGATCAACGTCATAATACACTTGAAGAGCACCATATCTCTTATCCTTCAACATGGCTTTTAAGGCTCCACGAAGATACTGGCGAACACGAGAATAGTCAATACCATTCTCCAACTTTAGCATAATCTTTCTAATGTTTAATGTCTTCACTCGAGCTACAGCAGGTTTGTCAGGACCTAACACACGGTCACTGAAGATTTCACGGAGCCTACTTCCTAATTCCAAACCAGCTGAATTTACCGTGTTTTCATCCCTATGTTTCAAATAAACATAGACAAGTCGATAGAATGGAGGATAATGAAATTCCAACCTCTCGGTAAGTAAGTCGGAATAAAATAACTGATAATCATGACGCACCACCTGCTGAATAACAGGCAAATCCGGACTCTTTGTCTGAAGAATCACCAACCCCTGCCTTCCTTTTCTGCCTGCTCGTCCACTCACTTGACTCATCATCATAAACGCTTGCTCGTATGCACGAAAGTCCGGATAATTCAACATTGAGTCTGCATTGAGGATTCCCACGACCGAAACCTTATCAAAATCGAGACCCTTTGAAATCATCTGCGTACCTATCAGAAGATTACTCTTCCCTGTAGAAAAGTCATTAATCAAACGTTCATAAGCATTTCGCGTGCGGGTTGTGTCAAGGTCCATACGAGCAATACGAGCCTCAGGGAAGATATAACGGATTTCGTCTTCTACCTTCTCTGTTCCATACCCTCGCCCATGGATATCTTCACTTTCACAACAAGGGCATACATCTGGCACCTTCATCGTATAGCCGCAATAGTGACAAGAGAGATAGTTCATACTCTTATGGTGCGTCAATGACACATCACAGTCTGGACACTTTGGAACCCATCCGCACTGTCTACACTCCACCATCGGCGCAAAGCCACGTCGATTCTGAAATAGAATAGCTTGTTCGCCACGCCCTAAAGCCTCACGGACAGCAGAGAGAAGACGCGGAGAGAAGGGACCTGTCATCATCTTTCGACGATAAAGATCCTTTATATCAACAATCTCTATTTCGGGAAGTTGAATATCTTTATAACGGCGTGTCAACTCAACAAGACCATACTTGCCCTGCTTAGCATTATAATAGCTCTCCATAGAGGGCGTAGCTGTTCCCAAAAGTGTCTTTGCATTAGGATACATCTGTGCCAACACAATCGCTGCTGAGCGAGCATGATAACGAGGAGCAGGGTCTTGTTGCTTAAAACTCTGCTCATGTTCTTCATCTATAATGACAAGACCTAATCGATGAAATGGGAGAAAAATAGCACTTCTTGCACCTAAAATTACGTCGTATGGCGAATCAGACAACTGCTTATGCCATATCTCCACACGCTCTGCATCGCTATACTTACTATGATAAATTCCCAATCGATCGCCAAAAACAGCCTTCAAACGCTCTGTAATCTGAACCGTTAGAGCAATCTCAGGCAAGAGATACAACACCTGCTTATGTTCATTGAGTGCTTTCTGAATAAGATGGATATATATTTCCGTCTTTCCAGAAGAGGTCACTCCATGTAGTAGTGTCACACGATGAGACATCATTTGCAAGAGAATCTGATTGTAAGCCTCAGTCTGTGCTTCGTTCAGAGGTTTAATATTCTCTGGATGTGATGGCTTTCCACTGTTCAATCTACCAACCTCCTTCTCATAGGTAACCAATATTTTCCTATCCTGTAAAGCACGAATAACACCAACTGAAGCATGAGTAACGTTCATCAACTCCTCCCTGGTCACCTCTCGCAGTACTGTCTCTGGTGTAATTTCCGCCATTTCATCGACACCAGCCAATTGCAAATAAGCCATAAGAACTTCCACTTGTTTCGCTGCACGCTTCATGGAATCTATCATAAGCGTGAGTGTACGTTCATGGCGCAGGTTGTCAGCTAATCGAATATAAAGTTCTGTTCGTGGTCGATAACCGTATTCCTCTTTCAGTCCCGATGGCAATGCAGCCTTATAGACATCCCCAATTGGCGACATATAGTAATCGGATATCCAATGCCAGAGCTTTAGCTGCTGTGGTAAGAGTACAGGAGTGTTATCCAATACGTCTATGATATTCTTATAGGTAATCTTCTTTCCGCCAGCAGCATCATTCTCCGATGAATTCGGTATATTTACAGGATATTCCGCAACAATGCCCACATAGATCTTACTCTTTCCCAAAGGCACAGACACACGTACACCAGCTGTCACCCGAGATGCCAATACATCGGGTACACCATACGTAAAATAGCCTTCAAGAGGAAGGGGGAGAATAATATTAGCGTAAGTCATTACAAATTCTTCATTACCTATCAACCAACACAAACAATACTATAAGCCAGACATTGGTTTGAATACAAAGTTACAAAGAAAGATGCAAATACACAATGATAGAAGTCATCAATAACGCTATTCTCTCACAGAAACGGTATCAATATAATGTTTTATCACATAAAAGTCCCATTACATTCTCGATGAAATGGGACTTTTTAATATATTACTAAACTTCTGTTCTTAGAAGAAATAGGCTATACCCACTTGCCATGAGTTATTACGACTACCCTTCTTGTTAAAAACAGACGTCGCTGCATCAGTAGCAGTTTTCCAGGTTGCATGCCCAGTCTTACCACAAGCTATATTATAGTTAGCACTAACTTGCAAATTTTTAAATGCCGTTACGCCGAAACCAAGGTTGATACTGAAGTTACTATTTTTCAATGTATAGGTACTCTTCATGTTCCACTGATACTCCTTTTCACCAATATTAAATGCAATCTGAGGACCGCCAAAAAAGAAAATACTTGCCACACTACCTAATCCAATAGAATAGCGAGCATTCACAGGAATCGCTATCTGCTGTTGTTTTACGGTCTGCGTCATAGTAGCATAATCAAGTTTGGCTGCTCGATAGTCATAGAGAACAGAAGCATCCATACCTAAACCTACTACTGGTAAGGTAAACTTCACAGTAGGACCAAAGAACCAACCTATCTGATTAGATTTATTAAAAACTTCACTATCAAAGTAGAAATCACTCACATTCAGTCCTGCCTTTACACCAAACTTTAATGGTTCATCAGCATGGGCAGGAACAGAAATAAGAAATGATAGGGCTAAGAAACCCAATGAAATAATTTTCTTCATGATCATAAGTGTTAATGATAAAGAACTAAATTCACTCCTCATCATGCAAAGCAGGTATGCTTATACATCTGAGAGAGACTCGAAATAGTACAACTTTCCGAGTACCTTTATATATTAACAGAATCTGTAAGGATATTATTGTCCGTTTAAAATTAATTAAGTTTGGTTCTATAAAATTCCTTTAATGAAGTTTTATCTATCCCTCATTAAAGGCTGATTCCATCGTAGTTTCTACAGAACCAACCTTAAGGAAATTTAGGTTCTTCCAAAAGATGGAGCGATAATGCAAGCCTATTACATAGTAAGTTACATAAGAAGCAGAAGAAACAGAACTTAAAACAATACACAGAGGTGTCTCTATTGAGCTACAAATCTAAAAATAAAAACACCCTTTCCTCCTTCCCTCCGTGTGAGATTTAGCTTCAAAAGGCAAAGAAATATATTGACAAAATAATCAAAGAAAAGGAAAAGAAATGACTTAAAAGCGAGTTGCTTTAGCACCTACGTAAGTCATTTGTTATCAAATAGTTGCAGAGATAGATTTTAAAAGGTGCTTAACAAGGCTTCAAAAGGGCGTTAATAAGAACCCAAAAGGGCATCTCTTGCAAGCCAATTGGGCGTTAAATGCAAGCCTTTTGATGGTCTTTTAAAAATCAATATGTGAAAAATTAGGACAAAAAGAGATTTCAGTCATTTAAGTGATAAACTTTGCTTGTTACATTTAGAACTTTAAGAAAAATAAAACAGAGCAACTCCAAGTTTCTTGTTACAAACTTAGAGTTGCTCTGTATGTCTTATTATAGAATAGCTTTAGACTACTACACCAAACTTCTGAAGAGCAAAAAAGAATATTAATGACGCTCGCGGCGAACTGTTACACGCGCTGGAGAGACTCCTGCACTTCCACTTGAAGATGAACGACGAGAGCGACTAACACCACTTGTCGACGGACTTGTGCGACGAGAACGTCCTACCTTTCTTGGAGCTTTCTCTGCTTCCTTAGCCGCAGAAAGACTGTCAAGGCTATCTCGACGAGCTGGATCGCCATAGATCGTCTTCTCGAATGCAACCAACTCACGTTCTATCTTCTTTTGTTCTGCAGCCATTGCAGAATCATTAGGACAGTATTGTGCGAGCGTCTTACCTAACATATTGGTTGTCTTGTAAATCTTTCCCTTATAGAGATTCATCGTGAAATAATCGTCAACACTCATTGTTGCAGCATTATTCAGATTACTGGTCATGATAGTTTGCTTAGCAAGGAATGGGGCTAAGTCATCATAACGCACCCAGAAAAGCGGGTATTTCACTTCACCATCTCCGAAATCATCTTCACGATACATAATCGGACAAAGCGCTACGACCTTACGATGAAAGGTTGCTGTTCCTTGATCATAATAGGCACTCTCCTTTAGATAGTAGCCTTTCACCTCACCCGAAGGGATATCACTATTGTCAAGGCGAATACCATGATCGGTGCGTTCGTAGAAGATATGATAGTTATCAAGGAACTGCAAAGGCTTAACTCGAGCAGAATCCGTAAATATCTCATTGCCGTCCATACGATAGTTATAGGCTGCAATACCACCACGATTAGGACCATTCATCATCAACTTGAAGATGTAGGTAAAGAGATTCATCTGCGAACCTACAGGTTCAGTAGGATAATATAATCCAGCATTAGCATCCTCGGTAAGTTTGAGTTCACGATAGATATCACGTCGCCAAACAACATCTTCCTCCATAGGAGCAGTTGTAGGGAAGGATATCTGCGCACGTGTTGTAATCGTATTAGCAGGCGACTGACGCTGTTGTTGATTACGACGTGCAGCAGGCTGCGCACTTACAGAGAGTGCCAAGCAGGCTGTGCAGACTATGAGAAATATCTTTTTCATTATTATTTTGTTTATTCTTTACTAAAAGAGAAGCTGTGATATAGTGTTTTACAAGTAGATATAGTATCAAGACTATCTATCAACTTGTCAACCCATAAACTTGTCAACTCGTCTACTACTACCTCACAATAACCTCCATATTTCTTCCATTAAGCGTTCGAGTGGTACCATCAGGTCCATGAACGACAACGTTTGTGATATAGAATCGCTTGTTACGGCTCAACTGTCGGAACTGTTCTTTCTGCTGTGGAGAGAAGGAAGCACCGTTACTTGCAAGCGGTACAGCGTTACCCATATTATCAAAGAAGACAACACGGAAACTGGTTACACTGAAAGGAATATCGAGTAAGCCATCATCAATAGCAGCCTGAATGCCTGGTGCAGACATAAGTGCTGCCTTTGAGAGAGTTCCACTCTTAAATCTATCAGCACCCATAGCGATATATGGCGATGGATCCGGCAATTTTCTCACACGGAACTGGTATTCTCCAATCTTACGACCCTTAGCAGATACGGAAATAGTTACAGGTTGACCGACTGCCGAAGGACGTGCGATAAAATGGCCACCACCCCTTGCTACGAGTGAGCCACCCGACATTGTAGCCTGTACATCGCTCTGAGAAGTGTTAGGAATACTGATAGTGATTGGGTTATCAAAACCTGCATAGAGCACATTCATCAAGTCTGCAGCAATTGTAGCCATTCCATCGAAAGGTGGAACCTTCTGCATTCCTTGCGGACTAATATACTCTTTTGGCTGTGGACCACCCGTCACCCAATAGTCTTGTGAGAAGTTTCTACGCAACACATTACCTGTTAAGTCCTTGATAAGGATGTATCCACTCAAGGTATGTTTACCAGGTGCACCTGCTTTCACAGTTATCTGGTTGCCCTTAATAAGTTGTCCATTAACAAAGACCTGTGGCTGTTGTGTAGAGTCTACAGCTCCCATAAACATCTGTGCAGTCATTGTCTCACCTGGATAAAGGCGTGTCTGACTTGGCACAACGAATGCCTGAAGCTTGTTAACGCGTATGTCTTTTAGACCGACATTAGCCACCAAGGTGTGTAACACCTCACCTTCTGCATAGCGAACATCGCTTTGCAGCTTAGAGAGAAGCGTTACTGCTGCCGCAACAGGCATATTTTCGAACATATACTCTTCCCAGTTCTTACCCATTGAATGGTGAGGTACCTCCGTAGAAAGGTTACTTGCAATAATCTTCTTCTGTCGTGGGTCTGTTACAAACTGCAATATACGTGCTCGATAGCTATTGATAGCCTCATAAAGCTTATGCCCTTGTCCATTGGCTGGGTTCAACATAATGTAACTGGCAGCCTCAATATTATCCTTTCCTTCGATTTTCAAGGGGTCACCTTTCTCACCATCAGCCTCACGAACGATGGCTACTTTCAGCGCTTGTGCATAGTTATAGAGGGAATCACTCATCTCTCTGACCGTAGACGCCATCATAAACCACTGCTTAACCTTCTGTGGATTCTTGCGCATCATCTGGTCGAGTTCGCCAAAGATAGCATCATTTTCCTTGGATGAATTCCCCGTCGTACGGTTCAGGCTCTCTTCAACAACAGAGAAGCCATTGAGTACCTCGGTAGAGATATTCAATGCCAACATTGCCATGAGGACGACGTACATAAGGTTAATCATCTTCTGGCGTGGGGAAATCTTTCTCTTCTTAATAGCCATTAATTCTATTATTTGTAGTGGGAAGACAGCTAAAAACAGACGCCTTCCCTACCATATTTCATCATTACAAGCTTTCAGGTGTAGACTGCTGAGGAGCAACACCCGGTGCTGCCACACGCATATTAACAGTCATTGCCTCAATCATTCGAGCATAGATACTATTGAGTTGCTCTATCTGCTGTGCCATCTTACGGGTCTGATCATTAATCTGGTCGATTGTACCAATCTGCTGGCTGGCACTCTTAAGTTGCATCTCATAAACCTTAGCGATACCTGTGAGGGTACGATTAAGGTTCTCCATCTCTTCGCTATCACGTGTCAAACGCTGACTCTGGTCGTTCACTTTACCCAACATCTCTGTCAGATTCTGCAATGCAGCAACATAGTTTGTCTGTGCTTCTACCATCTCTGGTGTCTGCTGTTGTGCATCTGCAATAGCCTTACTCTGCTGACCAACAACAGCTGCAGCGATATCATTAGCTGAAGGCATTGCCTCTTGAACACTCTGTGCAATATTCTCTACAGCAGCATATTGTGCCTGTGGCGCAGCTGCGGGGTGTTCAACAGTATTTTCGTTGTCATCAAGAAGTTCCTCAGTAACATGTGTTGGGAGTTCACGACCATCATCCGTCTTATCAAATGGACGGTCGAACGCCGAGAGAAAGAACACAATAACCTCAGTACCCATACCGAAGTAAAGCATAATATTAGCTCCCGGCAAGTGGGTCAACTTAAACAAAGCTCCAAGAATAACCACTGAAGCACCCCAACTATAACCATAGTTTAGGAACGTTTGTCCAGGAACACTATCCATCCACTTCTGCAGATGGTATATAAGATTGTATTTACTGTACTGTGTCATTTATCTTCTCTTTTTCTTACTGCTTTTCTTATTCTCTTTTGCTGCCTCACTTGAAGAACTTGCAAGACTACGAACACAACGGAAACCGATGTAACTACGTGGTTGGTTCTGATACTCCCAAGTACGCCAAGCACTGCGGATATAGCTCTCTGGATCCTTCCAGCTACCACCACGAACACTCTTCTTCTTCAAGCGATATGGGTCTTCTTTGGCTGCTTTATAGTCCAACTGCGGATTGAGGTCATTCATCGCATCAACACCTGCCTCAGTATAAATGGTACTTGTCCACTCGGCAACATTACCTGCCATATCGTACAAACCATTAGAGTTTGCACCATAGATTCCCACCTTACTTGTAATCAAGTTACCGTCTTTGGTGTAGTTTCCACGGTCTGGTTTAAAGTTGGCATAGAAACAACCGTTACCATTCTTGACGTTTTGATTGTCCCAAGGGAACTCATCTTGATTCTTTCCACGAGCAGCAAACTCCCACTCAGCCTCTGTAGGAAGGCGATAACGCTGTACATAGCGCGCCTCTTTTCCCAAGCCCTTAAGCAGATACTCCGTACGCCAAGCACAGAAAGCATTAGCCTGCTCCCATGTTACACCTACTACAGGGTAGTTGTTATAAGTTGGATTACTGAAGTAATTACGGAGATAAATCTCATTATCAGAATTGCGGAAGTCATTCACCCAACAAGTTGTATCTGGATAGATATTAACGATATAGGTATTGAGAAAGTCCCAAGGACCTGTCAACGGACGATTGATGGTCTCGCTATGAATAACGCCGTTTTCATCGATATAAGCTGTATCCTTTGATATCATCACAACCTCATTAGGGTCGACTGTGATATCAGTATTCAAATTACGCTCCTGTGGATTCAAACGGTTACGACGAAGAGCGGCTGATGTATAATCATAAATTTCATAACGATAGTTCAACTGTCTGCCATCAATGCTCTTCTCACCTGTTACTGGATTTGTTACATAAAGGCTCTCGAAAGCACGCTGCTCATCCTCATTAGGCTTACGAGGAAGTCGCTTATTCCAGTCCAAGTGTGGTGTGACGGGATCGCCATTCTTGTCTTCTGTAATCATATAGCTTTCATCACCACCATATGCAGGGTCTGCCAAACGGGTACGGATAATTGAATCACGAACCCACTCTACAAACTGCTTATACTCGGAATTGGTTACCTCTGTTTCATCCATCCAGAATCCATCAACAGAGATGTCCTTTACAGGTGTCTTCTTACCCCATAGGGAGTCCTGCTTTTCCAAACCCATTCTTAACCAGCCACGCTTGACAAGTGTCATACCATAAGGTGCTGGTTCGCGGAAGGCACGACCTCCACCAACGCCAGTAACCTCACCGCCACGACCTGACGAAGCGGTTGACTTACCAGCGAAACAGCCTGTCAATGTTCCCAAGACGAGTGCACCAAGACAAATGGCAACTATACTTTTCTTCATTTTCATTATATCTTTCTATAGAAATCTTACGCTTTTATGTTTGTTCCTACCTTTCTTCTGCAGGTTTATATCGGTTTGATAGCTGACAAACAGCCCATGACTACCATTCTTGAAAGCTGCTGTACCCGTGTACATCTCATAGCTATAACCCAAGTTAATTCCGTGGAAGGTTCCACCAATCATGGCTGTCACAGAGTTTGTTGGACTATAAGAGACTCCTCCATAAAGTACTTTCTTCTCGTGCGTGTAGACTAACCGAGCGGTGATATCAGCCCGATATTTCACGCCGTCATACCGTGCCAAGACAGAAGTCGGCATAGTAAGAAACGGATTTCGTAATTTAATATTGTATCCACCCGTTAAATAATATGTACGATTTATCGGTAACTCATTGGTTTCACCCAAATCTACTAAGGGCGCATTGAGGTGCTGAACGGATCCACCAACATACCAGTTCTTATGTGTATAATAAACTCCGACACCTAAATCAAGTCCATGACCATTGACTTCTCCTTGTGTTAAAGCTGGATCACTACCCTCCTCTGGGTCTAACTTAGAGCCATCTAATTTCTCAAAAAGCATACCCACCTGAACACCTGCAGATAGCATTCCGCCCCAAAGGTCCTTACGAAAGGCATATTGTCCTGCAACACGCTGATGAACAAAGGCTCCTAACTTATCATTCAAAATAGAAATGCCCACACCATGATATTGCTTCATGAAATAGATAGGCATATCTGCTCCGACATAAAAAGTGTTTGGATTGTGTTCATAACCTGCAAAGTCAAGGGCGTATGCACCCACAACATTCAGTTTATTATCCTTTCCAACCGTAGCAGGATTAAACGATGGCTCCATCGGCCAATAGTGACTATAAGACGGATCGTACTGTGCCTTGACAGAGTTTCCTATCAGACAAGTGAGTGAAAATATGAGTATTAAACGTTTGAACACGTTTCTATAACGTATGCCTTGTTGAATTATTGCTTTCTTACGTATAAATATTAAAAAGCGCATGGATATATAGAAAGGAAACTCTCTGAAAAGAAAGAGCAAACACATATCTGTCTTTCTACATCCTACTTGCCAAAAGAAGATATGTACACATAAGTGGTAGTTGTAAACGAATTTCGCATACTACAATTTTAAAGATGCTCTTTTAGCTTTGAAAAGACGCCCAATTGGCTTGCAAAAGATGCCCTTTTCAGACCTTACTAACGCCCTTTTGAAGTCCAATTAAGCACCTCTTACAAATCAGTTTTATAACCTCCTGACTTCATGGTAGTTACAAAAGAGCAGAAAACAGTAGTTTTTCAACAAGAAACCAACGATAAAGCCCATAATTTTGTCATAAATTTTCCAAGCAGGCATTTACGTGTTTCCCATCTATACAGAATTAAAATCTAAGATTTTAAAGGCTACATACACCTTATATAAATACTATCAAATAATCGTATATATGTTTAGTGCGGCCTAATGACTGATTTGAGTTTAAGACAAAAAAGGTTCTTCCGAAATATGGAGTGATAAAGTAAGCCTACTGCATATAAAAGGGTCTTCCGGAATTTGGAGTGATGGTTTTATGTTTTTCAGGTTTCTTGATGATAAATAAGTATTGTAAACTCTTAAATATAAGCTCTTTGTAGTGTGGATGTCCCATATTAGCTAAGTATAGATTTTGTAGTCTTTATTTTAGCACTTTACATTCTTTACTATTCAGTAAATAAAGGGATGTAAAAGAATAGAAATCCAAAAAAAGTATTGAGAATCAGATATTAACGATATCACTCCAAATTCCGGAAGAACCGAATAAAATTAGTTTAGGGTAGAAGTAAGAAACTTCCATCCATAAGGATTTCCTCTTCCAAAACCATTTCTCGCATTACTTGTTGTACAAGATCCCAGTCGTCATTTAACTGTCGAATCTCTGTTATAGGGTGCTTTTGGCCATCTGCTAAGAAAGTTAGTAGCTGTTCTCTGATAAGCTCTTTCTCGTCCGTATCATCCTCTTTGGTATGTGAAAGGCAGACATCACATTGCTCACAGTCTTTTGACTTCGTTTCCCCGAAGTAAGATAGTAGTTGTCTGCTGCGACATACTCGTTCATTCTGTGCATAATTAATAACAGAATTGATACGCTTTATGAATTGCTCCTTTCTGTCCTCATACACACTCTTGTTAAGGATAACGTCAACACCATCAACACGGTCTTGTGTGTAGCTGATTAGTGGTGTGTTCTTACGTGGAATGAAGTTGATAATACGCTTCTTGCTTAGATTAACCAACACCATATAGGTTTGGTTTCTGTCAAGTCCAGCTTCTTGTGCGATATAGCTTTCATCAATATATCCACTGTCAGAGAATAAACCGCCATAGTTGCGGAGTAGGGCAGTGACGACATCATTCTCTTTGTTAGTAAGTGAGTCCAGTCGGTAGAGATCATCTCTATTCAACAGGAAACGAACACGTGCCTTAGTGTCTGGATTCTGCTCATAATCAATATAGCCAGCTCGTTGAAGAATTGTTAGCGCTGCATTTACACGTATCGGAAAATGTTTGAAGGTGTTGCAGAACTTGTCAATAGGAAACTCAAAGATACATCCATAGCCACTTCCAACACCTATCTGATAGAAGTAGGCTAAGTGTTCGTATACTGTCTGGATATAGTCTTTAGGGGGGAAGGTATCTTCAATGCGTTTTTGTAGCGTACGATTATCGTGCCCATTGTAAAGGAGTACAGCATATGCCTTATTGCCATCACGTCCCGCACGTCCCGCCTCTTGAAAGTAAGCCTCCAAGGAACTTGGACTATCGATATGAATAACCACACGTACGTTAGGTTTGTCGATACCCATACCAAAAGCATTTGTAGCAACCATGACACGTATCTTATCGTTCTGCCAGTCGTTCTGGCGTTGGTCTTTAACGCCAGGTTCTAAGCCTGCATGATACCATGTAGCTGAAATCCCCTGTTCTGTGAGCATTTGTGCTATCTCCTTCGTGCGTTTTCTGCTACGGCAGTAGACGATAGCCGTCTTAGGTATAGATTGCAGGATATGTACCATCTCTGCCTCTTTGTCCTCAGTCTGGCGTACGACATAAGCTAAGTTCTTACGTTCAAAGCTCATTCGGAAGACATTCTTCTCTTTAAAACCTAAACGGTCTTGGATATCATCAACAACTTCTGGTGTGGCAGTTGCTGTTAAAGCGAGGATAGGTGCATTGGGAACTAACTTTCGAATGTCTGCAATTTGCAGGTAAGAAGGTCGAAAGTCATAGCCCCATTGGCTGATACAATGGGCTTCATCAACAGTGATGAAACTTACTTTTATGTGTCTTAATTTAGCTTGAAAGATATCAGAACCTATACGCTCAGGAGAAATATAAAGAAGTTTTATTCCTCCAAAGGTACAGTTCTCTAAGGTAGTAATGATGTCATCATGGCGCATACCTGAATAAATCGCAGCAGCCGTGATACCTTGATGACGAAGATGGTCAACCTGATCCTTCATTAATGCAATAAGAGGAGTAATGACTAAGCATACTCCCTCTTGGGCTAATGCTGGCACTTGGAAGGTGAGAGACTTTCCTCCTCCTGTTGGCATTAGTCCTAAGGTATCCTTTCCTGAACCGATACTTTCGATAATATCTTTCTGTATACCGCGAAAGTCAGGATAGCCCCAATATTGATGAAGAATGTCAAGGTAGGACATTTGACTTTGAACTTTGAGGTTTGAACTTTGATGTTTGAACTTTAGGGGTTTGAAAGAAGCCTATTCGTTCGAGTACTAATAAAATTCAATCAATCGTCAAGACTCCTCAGTTGGTCTAATATCCTCTATCTGTAATTGGACTGCTCCACGCTTAAAGACATTATCCTCAATGGTATAAGCTATGTCAAATGAGCGTTTTGACTTGATATAGCGGGCAGATGCACTCTGTCCAAAAGCTATACCATTCATTACGTTATTGGATTTAGAGTCGACCAGTTCTAACTTGATATGCTCTTGCTCACGTCCAACAACCTTGCTGGTTCCGAAATCGTAGACATCTAACGTACAGAAGAGAGGCTTTGGGTTTCCAGGACCAAATGGTGCGAAGCGTTTCAAATCAGTATGCAGTTTCTTTGTGATATCCTTAAAGTCGATAACAGCATCAATATCCAAGATCGCTTCACGTTGTTCTGGTTCAATATGCTCTTCCACATATGTTTGGAATCGTTTACGAAACTCCTTTACATTTGCCCATTTCATGGTTAGTCCTGCGGCATAAGTGTGTCCACCGAAGTTTAATAAGAGGTCACGACAACTCTTAATAGCTGCATATACGTCAAATCCCGCTACACTACGTGCAGAGCCTGTTGCAAGGTTCTCGTCACGTGTCAAGACTACTGTTGGACGGAAATAGATTTCTGTCAGACGAGAGGCAACGATTCCTATGACGCCTTTTTTCCAATGCTCATCATAGAGGACGATACTTGACTGATGCTTCTGGCTTTCCAAGCGAGCCACAATCTGGTTAGCCTCTTCTGTCATCTGACGGTCTACATCCTTTCGCTGTTCGTTGTATTCGTCAATATGCTTTGCTTGATCGAGAGCCAGACTGTATTCTCTTTCAACAAGTAAGTCAACACTCTTCTTACCATTCTCCATACGTCCGCTGGCGTTGATACGTGGTCCAATCTTGAAGATAATATCGCTCATTGACAACTCACGGCCATTTAAACCGCAAATATCTACGATAGCTTTCAGTCCAAGGCTTGGGTTTTGATTCAACTGCTTTAGTCCGTGGAAAGCAAGAATACGGTTCTCATCCACGACAGGAACTAAATCTGCAGCTATGCTGACAGCACAGAAGTCGAGTAGGGGAACGAGACGAGAGAACGGAATATTATTGTTCTTTGCAAATGCCTGCATGAACTTAAAGCCTACACCGCATCCGCAAAGGTTTTTAAAAGGATAAGAGTCGTCTGGTCGTTTAGGGTTAAGGATTGCCACAGCGGGCGGCATTACCTCGTCAGGAACATGATGGTCACAGATGATGAAGTCTATTCCTTGCTCTTTAGCATAGGTTATCTCTTCAATTGCTTTGATTCCACAATCGAGGATGATGATAAGTTTTACTCCGGTCTCTTTAGCAAAGTCTATTCCTTTCTTACTAACTCCATATCCTTCGTCATAACGATCGGGAATGTAGTAGTCGATATTTGAATAGAACTGACGTAAGAATTTATACACCAACGCTACAGCCGTACAGCCGTCTACGTCATAATCTCCGTAGACAAGAATGCGCTCCTTATGACCCATAGCATCATTGAGTCGATCAACAGCAGCATCCATATCCTTCATTAAGAAAGGATTGATGAGGTCTGCTAATTGTGGGCGGAAGAACCGTTTAGCCGCACTCTCCGTCGTTATACCACGACGAATGAGCAGCGAAGCGAGAATGGGACTAATCCCCAATTTCTCCCCTAAGTCTTTAGCCGCATTGACCTGAGTATCTGCAGGTGGAGTGTAGTTCCATTTAAATTGCATTTTAAATTGTTTTTATTTCTGTCCGTAAAGGTACAAAAAAAATGGCAAATGAGAATGTTATGTGGTGTATTATTTGGTTCTGTGTTTTTATGATATTAGCTCTATTAGGCTAATTAGCCCAATTGATAATAAAACAACAATCCCGCTCTAAATCATTAGAGCGGGATTGATTATGATTTATGGATTGTTGAAATGATGATATCAGAAAGGCTTGTTCTTTATTATCAATTCAACTTGTCTTATTCTTTTAGAGACCCATCTTCTTGCGGATGTCCTTAGGAATAGCGTTCTTGTTTACCATGTAGTCCATGGTGTTAGCTGCAATAAAGTTCTTGGTCATGTACCAGATACCCTTGTAGTCACCAGTCTCACCCCATGAGTTCTTTACCATATAATATTCCTTACCGTTCTGGTCTTTAGCAATACCGAAGATAAGCATACCATGATCATCAGTAAGCTCCCAGTTGTCAAAGCGCTCCTGACGCTGCTGCTGTGTAGGAACAACCTCTGGTACGTTTACACCGAGTGAATCGATGATATCCTTCTTCTTTGCAGCAGAAAGACCAAGCCAGTGAGCCATATCACTACCCTTCATGCTTTCAACCTTCTTACCGTCAACCATGTAAGCCAAACCCTTACGAGTGAAACCTGGCTCGCTAACGTCGCCACCCCATGCTACAGTATAGCCATTCATAATAGCGTTATCAATGATACGCATCATCTCGTCCATTGGAAGGTTATAAGACAATGGGAAACGCCAGTTGTCCTGTACCTCAACGGCAAACTGTGAGTAGAATGGGTGATGTGTGTAAGAAGTAATGGTTACATAGTCACCCCAGTTCAAACCAAGGCTTGCAGCGAAGCTCTTTGGAGTGTACTGCTTGCCTTCGTAAGTGAATGTCTCTGGACACTTGCCAAGATAAGCATCGAGGATACCCTGCAAGCCCTGCTTCCATTGACCAGAAATCTTGTTTGCCTTGTTGCGTGCAATACCATTTACATATGGCTCTAACAAAGAGAAGAACTCATTGAAGTTGTTCAATGAATCGCCATAGAGTGAGCCTGGGAATGGCATAGCACTTTCTGGACAAATACCATCAGTCTCAAGGGTGTGCAATACATCGTATGCAGAACCACCTTGAGCAAACTGGCAATCACCATGGAAACGAACAACCTGAATAGCACGCTCCATGTATGTCTTGTTAGCAACGAAACTCTCACAAAGGTCGTATGTCTTACCAGTCTTCTTCAAAATCTCAGCCTCGAAGTAGCTAAGAGTTGAGTAGTCCCAGCATGTACCTGAACGGTTCTGGTCCTTGATACTTGTAATTGGAATCTGCTTTACTACAGTAAAAACAGGCTTGTTAGAGGTTGCGCCCTCTTTCTTGTCTGCGGCATTAGCACCTATCGCAAGCAAAGCGAGTAATGCTACAACAAAAGTTTTTTTCATAAGTTTTTCTTATAAATGGGGTTGCCGTTGTGAGTGATACTCTTGCGGCAACCTTGATTAAATATTAATTATTAAAAAGTTCTATTATTTATCGGTTTGCTGCAATGAAGTCTTCGACATCCTGTGGATGATAAGGAATAATATCCTTGCCTATGAATCGACAACCATCCTTAGTGATGAGAAGATCGTCTTCAAGACGGATACCTCCGAAGTCCTTGTACTCATCTAACTTATCGAAGTTAAGGAAGTCGGCACAATGTTTCTTTGCACGCCACTCGTCAATCAATGCTGGGATAAAATAGATACCCGGTTCATCAGTAACGACAAAGCCCTCTTCCAAGCGGCGACCCATACGTAAGCAGTTAGTACCAAACTGCTCAAGGTTAGGACGTGTCTCTTCGTCGAAGCCAACATTAATCTGATCGAAAGACTCCATATCGTGAACATCCATACCCATCATATGGCCAAGTCCATGAGGCAGGAACATAGCATGTGCACCTGCAGCTACAGCTACATCAGTGTCGCCCTTAGCCAATCCAAGTTCTTTCATACGATCAAAGATAATACGGCAAATGGCAAAGTGTACGTCCATATACTTAACACCTGGCTTAGAAAGCTTTAGTGCTGCATCATGGCACTCTTCTACGACCTTGTAAATCTCCAATTGTTTCTGAGTGAATTTACCACTTACAGGGAATGTACGGGTATTATCAGAACAGTAGTGATTGACGGTCTCAGCACCACAGTCACAGAGAGCAAGGCGACCAGCCTCCAATACTGCCATCGAAGGATTGCCATGCATAATCTCACCATGCTGAGAGAAGATGGTTGGGAATGATACCATTGAACCATATGAGTTAGCGATACCGCTAACCTGACCACCAACGAACATCTCAGTTACACCTGGCTTACCCAATATCATAGCAGTTGTGTGCATCTTATAGCCAATAACAGCAGCACGCTCCAACTCCTCAATTTCTTCCTGTGTCTTTACAGAACGCATCTTAACAACCGCACGGATAAGTTCCATACTTGCTGACTCTTTCTGTTGATTAGGATGAATACCAAAGAGGTCGAATATTTGAATCTTAATATCAGCACGATAAGGAGGTAGGAAATGAACCTTACGATGCTCTCGCAACGCATTGTTGCAAATGGTCTTGAGACCCTTCATGTTGACAGTGTTGGCTACACCAACGGCATCAGCCATATCTTTTACAGAGTCAACGCTACCGTACCATACAATGTCGTCGATATCAATGTCATCGCCAACAAGTGTTTCTGTGTCATTGTCAATGTCAATAACACCAACTAATCCGTCACGTTTCTGACCAAAATAATAGAGGAATGATGAATCCTGACGGAAAGGATAATATCCATTCGCAGGGAAGTTTGCAGGCGACTCATTGTTGCCAAAGAGAATAATAATACCCTCTCCAACAAGCTTCTTAAGCTCTGCACGGCGCTTTACATAGGTTTCTTTGTTAAACATATTTCAATTATTAGTTGGTTTGAATGCAAAGATAGTTATTTTTGTTTGAAAGTTATTAACTTTGCAGTTGTTTTTTAACGAGATTTTATGCAAATAGATAGGAATACGGGTTTAGTGTTAGAAGGAGGAGGGATGCGTGGTGTATTTACCTCTGGTGTTTTGGATGCTTTCATGAAATATAAGCTCTATTTTCATTACATCGTTGCAGTATCTGCAGGAGCATGTAATGGTTTGTCGTATGCCAGTCGTCAACCACGTCGTGCTCGTATTTCCAACATTGATATGCTTGCCAAATATGATTATATAGGCTTGCGTCATCTCGTTACGCAGGGATGTATTTTTGACCCAGATTTACTTTATCATCGTTTCCCTTACGAGCTTATTCCTTTTGATTATGAAGAGTATTTCCGTAATTGTAGGAATGGAGATATCTTTGAGATGGTGGTAACAAACAGTCAGACTGGTTTTGCAGAATATCTCTCAGAATCGTCAGGTGATACGCATCGTCTTAATGCATTGGCACGTGCTTCTTCAAGTCTTCCTTACGTTAGTAAGATTGTTGAAGTGGATGGTAAGGAGTTGTTGGATGGTGGTATTGTCGACTCTATTCCTATACTGCGTTCTATAGAGACTGGACACGAGACAAATGTTGTCATCAGTACGCGTAACAAAGGTTGGAGAGATACTGGACGTGACCATAAACAACCCAAGTTTATCTATCGCAACTATCCACGTTTGCGTGTTGCATTGAGTCGTAGAATAGAAGCATATAATCGGCAACTCGACTTGGTGGATGAGTTGGAGGAACAAGGTAAGATACTTGTTATTCGTCCAGAAGAACCTATTGTTGTAGGTCGAATGGAGAAAGATGTTGATAAGCTTGAGCATCTCTATGAGGAAGGCTTCCGATTAGGTGAACAATTTGTGAAGGAGCATCTTCCTCATCTTCTCTAAAAATGATGTAAATATCTATTGTACAAAGGAATATGTAGAAGAATGGGGGCTGTCTATAGTTTTGGTAGATAGCTCCCATTTCTTATTGTTATTTTGCTTGTTCCTTCCTTTGCAATCACAAACGTATTCTCCATTATATTCTTTTTAATACTCGAAAATTCACCGACAATACCTTGAAAATTCATTACATAATTTAAAATAAAACATTCATAAATAACGCCAAAAGCACAAACAAGTGATAATTTTGTAACAAACAGAATATCAATTAGTTATGAAGTGGTAACGTAAAAGGTGCTTATTTGAACTTCAAAAGGGCGTTAGTAAGGGGCTTAAAGGGCACCTTTTGCAAGTCAATTAG